>CERS01009970.1_pt1 | contig 12868 bp, 11 predicted proteins | sample 356251 | NCBI WGS metagenome assembly CERS01 (sample SAMEA2621020, study PRJEB7988) | marine metagenome | isolation source: saline water (ENVO:00002010), including
CTATTAAATTTTATTCTTTCAATAACTGGTGGTTCCTTATCTTCAAGTATTGAATATTTTGATATTTCACTAGTTTTAAATTTAATATTGTTTTCTTCCCATACACCTCCTATAAAAGACGGTTTATATGCTATATCATAAATAAATGATTTTTCTTTATCATATGTCTTTTTAGGTTTTAATGTCACAGAAACCCCTTTTTTTAATGGAAGAGAATTTTTAAAAATGAATTTTTCTAGAGTATCAATCTGTTTTTCAAATTCAATATACATTGTATCAAAAATATTATTGTTTGCAATTTCAAGTTTTATGTTTTCATTATCTAAATCATAAATTTTGTCATTTTTAATTTCTATAAAATTAAAGTTTATTTCTTTATCCTGGAGAAAGGCTTTTTCAGGTAAATCTTTTCTTAAATCAAATATAAAATAATTGTAGAGCTCATCTTTAAATATAGATTTAGATATATCTAATCTATTTGTGAACTTGATCTCAATAAATTCTCTATTTTTTATTTGTGATCTAATTACTAAAGTATTTCCTAATACAAAATAGTCATCATCAAATAAGTCAATGAAGTTATACTTATTTGCATTATTATTATTCACAATAATCTCAACACTTGATTGATTCTTATAATAGTCAAAAACAACAATATTTATTTTATAACTCTTTTCACTGTTGAAGTTTATTATACCATTTTCAGTGTTCTTGTGAAAGCTTAATTTATTTCCATCATCCTGGTATAATTTAACGTATTGTTTTCTAAATTTTTTGAAAATATCTTGGTCAATAAACCAGCTAACAAAATTTGTTTCTGAATAACTAAGTGTATCTATTTTATTGTCAACTATAAGTTTATTATCTAAAAAAAGTTGGAATCTTGAAATTCCTACTTTATGTAAATATCCATCTAGCATATCAAATGCAGATATTGAAATACCAATATCACCTTCAAGATTTAAATTTATTTCGTTATTACCTTGAATTGGAATATCTAGTAATCCATACATTCCATTTATCCGAGAATTGAAATTTAATGTTTTTAAAGAAATAGACTTAATTATTGGTTTGACATTATCTTTTATCTCATTGAAAGAAAAATTTAGGGGATTCATAACATTTTCCTTATCATCTCTAATTTCGTAATGAAGATGAGGGCCTCCTGATGAACCAGAATTCCCCGAATAACCAATAATTTCTCCTTTTTTAAAATAAAATTTTTTTCCAGGAAATAGATTAACAACAAATTTTTCATTTCTATACTGATAGTCAGTCACATATTTTTCAATGTCATTATGAAAACTATTTAAATGGGCATAAACAGATTTATATCCGTCGTTATGCTTTAAGTATAATGCTTTCCCATATCCTGTTCCTGAAACCCTTACTCTCTCAATATATCCATCATTTGATGCATAAACAGGAACATTAATTCTTCCATATGTTTTAATATCAAGGCCCATATGAAAGTGGTCACTTCGTAGCTCTCCTAAGTTACCAGATAAATAATTTTGTGATCCCGGATTAATTGGAAATAATAAATCCTGAGATTCTGATTTTAAATAACTTAAACTAAATAATATTAATATTAAGAATCTTCTCATTTTCAATGTATCCTTCTAGTTTGTCACCTATTTTTAATTTATTTACTCCCTTTGGTGTTCCAGAAAAAATAATATCATTTTCTTCAATTGGAATAAATTTTGATATGTAGTGTATAAGATATTCAATTTTAAAAATCATTAATTTAGAATTTCCACTTTGAACTTCGATTGAATTTTTAGATAATGAAAAATCAATATTTTGAATGTCTTTAAATTCATCTATAGATTTGAATTCTGATATAGCAGCAGAATTATCAAAACTTTTGGATATACTCCAGGGTAAACCTTTCTCCTTAAATTTAGATTGTATTTCTCTTGCTGTAAAGTCTATACCTAAACCAATTCCAGATATATAATTTATCGAATCTGAAATAGGTATATTCTTCCCACTTTTTGAAATTTTATAAATAATCTCAATTTCATGATGAATATCCGATGAAAAATCTGGAATCTTAAAGTCAGAACCTTCAAGTTTACAAATAGAAGGTTTAAAAAAAATTATAGGATTTTTAGGTATATCATTTTTTAGTTCATCTATATGATCTACGTAATTTCTTCCTATACAAATTATTTTCATTTTATATTATTTCTCCTATCACTGATAGGTCATCATCAACTTTTTTTAGTAAAATATTACACTCTTTACCAACTAATTCTTTATTGAATTTAATTTTAGTTTTGATATAATTATCAGTGAATCCATAAATAAAATTACCATTTACTTTATTTTCAAAAAGCACATTTCTAACATTATTTAAGTTAGACTCATAAAAATATCTCTTTTTTTTATCAGATAATAATCTTAAAACTTTAGACCTTTTATTTCTTTCTTCAATTGGTACGCTTTCATTTAAAGATACAGCCCTTGTATTTGTTCTTTCAGAATAAGGAAATACGTGTAGATAGGACATGTCTAAATTTTTAATAAATTGTAATGTTTTATCAAACTCGGTATTGTCTTCTCCGGGAAAACCAACAATTACATCACCTCCAATACATGCATCGGGCATTAATTTTTTTATATAATTTACTCTGTCTTGGTACAATTCGCTAGTATATCTTCTCGACATCCCATTTAATATTTTATTTGAACCAGATTGAAGAGGAATATGAAAATGATTAACGAATATTTCTGACTCACTTATTAATTTAATTATTTCATTACTCAAAAGATTCGGTTCAATAGATGAAATTCTTAGTCTTATATTTTTTATTTCATTATTGATTTTTTGAAGAAGAGTGTAAAAGTCATTAGATCTTTTTCCTTCTATTATTCCATAATCTCCAATATTTATTCCGCTTAGAACAATCTCTTTAGATCCCTTTTTTATAAGTTCTTTCAAGTTAGATAATACTTCCACTGGTTTTGCCGATCTACTTCGTCCTCTTGCTAATGGAATAGTACAAAATGAACAACCATAATTACATCCATCTTGAATTTTTATAAAAGATCTTGTCCTATCGTTAATAGAAAATGTGGATTTAAAATCTTTAGATTCATTTATTTTAGAATGAATTACTGATTTATCACTTATGTAAGATTGAAAGTTAAATTTATTTTTTGCCCCAATTACCTTATCGACACCTTTAATATTAATAATCTCTTTTGGTTTAAGTTGAGCAAAGCAACCAACTACAGTAATTTCTGAATCCGGTGATTTTCTCTTGATTTTTCTGATTAGATCTTGACATTTTTTATCTGCATTTTCAGTAACAGAACATGTATTGATAATCACTTTATTTGGGTTATCATAAATTGATTTTTTTTTAAATCCATTATCAGAAAACTCTCTTGAAATTGAAGATGTTTCTGAAAAATTTAATTTACATCCAAATGTGTGAAATCCTACTGTTTTCATTTTTTTAAAAATCAGCCCCCAATTTAAATGATAAATTATTTTCATTTAATGAATTCCTTGATAATTCAGATGAAAAAGAAATATTTTTTAGTGTTACTAAATCTATGCCAATACCAAAACTGTATAGATACTTATTATTTAGAAGGCTATAATTAGCTTGATTATTATATTTCCAAATAACTCCAGAGTCAAAAAATATTTTCAAATAAATATCCAGTGGAATATTTTTAACTCTCTTCATTAGTTTTTCATTTTCTCTACTGTAGCTAGTTGATAATATTTTTTTCTTCAATGAATTTTTTTGAATAAAATAGGAATATCCATGTATCAAATATTTTTCATATCCTCTAATTTTATCACTTGATTCATAGAATAAAAAGGGTAGGTCTTTACTACTATATAATGTCGAGATATTAAATGAATAATTAAAGTTTTTATTTAGTGGAATATAGTTTGAGTAATAGATTTTTGTGCTCCATTTATCTAAATTTTTAAATATCCCAATACCATCTTTTCTAATTTTAAAGTTAAGACGGAAACCATTTAAAGGATAATTTTTAATATCTCTAAAATCTCTATTAAACTCATATCCTAATGAGATTCCGTTTATGTTCTTATCATTTCTGAAATAATTTTCATTCAAAAATGATAGTGTATCATTTAGTTTAATATTATTGTATTCTACATTAAAATAATGATAATTATAGAAAGATTCTCTGTGGGAATATTCTAAGGATGATTTTAAATGTTTTTTTAAAAAGTTATCTGATTTATAAAAAACAGGAATATAATTATTAGTATTATAGAATAGATGATCAAATTCTATTAAATTAAAATTAGCTTCTAAACCTCCTTTTTGTTTTTTAGATAAATAGGGGATATAATAAGAAGAATAAAGCTCTCTTATAAAGCCCCTTCTAAAAGTGAATTCAAGAACATCTGCTATACCTGTTAAATTATACTGTAAAAAACCACCCCCATAATTAATTCTACTAAAATCATGATCAAAATTTACCCACCAATCATTAAAATTTCTATCAGATAACTCAAAGATTATCGATGGAAGTAAATAAAATGATTCTATCAAGAAAATTTCAATTAGTAAATTATTTTCATCTAATATTTTAATATTTATATCAACTTCATTGAAAAGATTCGTATTAATTAATTTTCTTTTATCCTCTTCAACAATATTTATTATTTCATTTTTATTTATAGTTTCATTTTCTTTTAATGACAACTCTCTAAGAATAATATTTCTTTTTGTTCTTTTATTTCCAATGATTTCAATTTTTTTAATAGAATAAGTTTCATTTGATAACTTATTATATATTTCTACATCAAATGTTGTAGTATCATTTTTAGAAAAAACATCACTTATATTAGAAAATAATATTAGTATTATTACAGAAAAAAAGTTAAATTTTGTCATGGTTGAATTCCAGTTGCAAATATATTATTTATAGATGAATATCAGGAAAATATTTATTATACCAATTATACTATATCAGAAAATAGTATCTCCTCTTTTTCCTAGTTCATGTAGGTTTACTCCTACGTGCTCTGAATATACCAAACAAGCAATTATTAAGTACGGATTTTTTAAAGGAACTTTTCTCGGTATAAAAAGGATCTCAAAGTGTCATCCTTGGGGTAAATCAGGTTATGATCCAATTGATTAATTATAATTTTTTTAATTCTTCTTTGAAATTTTTTGACAAAATTGGAAATCTAAACCATAATGCTGAATCAAGACTATAGTCATCAAAGTGAAAAGATGGAGCTGTCCTTTCTCTTTTCCATTGATTTTTACCAAGTAAATCAAAAAAAGTTTTAATAAATTTTTTTAATGAGTTTTCTTCAGCGATTTTATCTTTTTTTAATTTATTAAATATTTCAATTGGACTTTTTCTTTCCTTAATGAAGTATCTTTCAATTTTTGACAAAATTTCATAAGGCATTAAATCGTTTTCATCATACTGTTTATAATTTAACGGTTTTAGCTCTGCACTTGGTTTTAACTTAAGAACTTTACTAAGACATTCATAACCGAATTCATTTTGTAAGTATTTTAAAAGATTTTTAATAAAAATTTTATCAATTCCAGCAATTGGAGATATAGAGCCACTTGAGTCACCATCCATTGTTGAGTATCCAACACTTGACTCACTTCTGTTAGATGTTGATAGAAGTAATAAATTATTAGAATTAGCAATAAACCATATAAATGGAGATCTTACCCTAGCCTGTATATTTTGTAAAGCTAAATCATCTTTATCCCACGTATATGATCTTGAAGTAGCTAAAGAAATTTTATCTATTATGCCATTAACCTCAGTATCAATTGACCACTCATAGTGATTTGAACCAATAAAATCGGATAATATTTTAGCTGATTCTTTTGTAGTTTCTGAAGAGTTTTCAGTTTCTTGATATGCAGTAAATAATATTTTATTAATTATAATTCTTACATTAGAATGTAAATCATTTGACTTTTCTAAATTTAAATTAAGTTTTTGATTTATTTCCTCTACTCCTTTTTTTATAACTATTCTTTTAATCATCTCATATATTAGAATAGCAATACAAGAAGAATCTAAACCACCACTAAGTGATAAAGCAAATCCATTTAATTTAGATTTAAATAAATAGTTAGATAATCCTAATGAAAAAGCATCAATAAATTCCTCAAAGATATTAGGGGTCATATAATTTTTTTCAGCTATTATATTATTAAAATCTATATCATAAAATGAAAATGAATAATCATCAAATGAAAATCTATTATTTACTGAAATTAATTCACCTTTTGATGCAAGTATTGTGTCTCCTTCAAATATCACTTTACCAGATTCATTTCCTAATAAGTTTACTGATATGTATGTACAATTAAACTTTTTAGAACTATCTACTACAAGATCTTTTCTAAAATCAAATTTTTTAAAAGCAAAATGACTTGCAATAGGATTAAAAATTATTAAATTCTTTTTAGTAGATATATAATTTGCAGGCCTTTCAGTACCCCACATATCCCTACATATTTCAAAACCTAAAGTTAAATTATTAGAGTATTCAATTTGAATTGTTCCTATTGGATAACTTTCTTCATTAAAATTAATTTTATCTACTTTACCAAACTTCCATGCTTCAAACCATCTTTTTTCATAATGAATACCATCATTTGGTAAATTGCTTTTAAGAAAAAAACCAAGAATTTTTTGATTTTTGATTATACAGCAAGAGTTATAAAGCTTCTCTTTAAATGAAATTGGATGGCCTACAATTACTGTTATTGACTTTGTTAATAATTTTATTTCATTAAGTAATTCATATGATTTATTAATAAACCAATTATGATAAAATAAATCTTGACAGCCATATCCTGTAATTGCTAGTTCAGGTAAACATAGAATTTTAACATTATTTTTTCTAGCAAGATCTATGCTTTCTTTAATGTTATTTAAATTTTTTTCCCAATCAAGAGGAGTTTGATTCAAATTTGAACTTGCTATTCTAATGGACATTGTGTTGCTAACTTAATTCTAAAATTTCACAAGCAACTCTTGATGCATCTTTTTCTGCATTTTTTTTACTTTTTCCATATCCCACTGAAACTTTTTTGCCATTTAACTTTAGAATAGATTTAAATTGTGAAAATCTACTAGAAGTTGATGTTTTCTCAACAATAAAATTTATTTTCATTTTTTCTTTTTGTGCCCATTCTAGTACTTTACTCTTAAAATTATGAGTTTGAGTAGTTAAATTATCAAGATCAAAGTATGGTACTATTATATTTTTTACAACTTTATTTTCACAAAAATCAAATCCTTTTTCTAGATAACAAGCTCCTATGATTGCTTCTAGTGCATCCCCATATATAGAGTCATAAGATTTAGATTTTACCTTATTTATATTAATGATTTTTTTTAATCCTATTTTTCTTCCAATATTATTTAATGATTCTCTGTTTACAATTTTAGATCTTATTTTAGTTAAAAACCCTTCATCTTTGAAAGGATAAAGTTTAAATAGATATTTTGCAACGATTAATCCAAGAACAGCATCACCTAAAAACTCAAGTCTTTCATTAGATTCTTCAGATTTAATTGATTTATGAAGAAGAGCTAATTTGAAAAGTTCTGGTTTTTTTGTTTTATATCCAAGTATGAAATTAATAGCATTAATTAAATCTTTATTTTCTTTATTTTGAAAAATAAACATCATAATTAATCATATTTTTTAAAGATAACGCAAGTATTATGACCTCCAAAACCAAATGTATTACTCATTGCAATTTCAACATTTCTTTTTTGAGTTTTATTAAGTGTTAAATTTAATTTAGCATTTATTTCATCATCTTGATTTAAATGATTAATTGTGGGAGGTATTTTATTTTCTCTTATTGCAAAAATTGATGCTAATGATTCAATAGCTCCTGCTGCTCCTAGAAGGTGTCCTGTCATAGACTTTGTTGAACTAATATTTAAATTATATGCGTGTTTACCAAAGACACTTTCAATTGCTAATACTTCACTTTTATCTCCAAGTGGTGTAGATGTTCCATGAACATTAATATAATCAACTGATTCTTTTTCAATGTTTGCACTTTTTATTGCATTTTCCATAACTAATCTTGCACCTTCACCCTCAGGGTGAGGAGCCGTTATATGATGTGCGTCGCAAGACATTCCAAAACCAACTACTTCAGCATAGATTTTAGCATTTCTCTTTATAGCATGTTCGTAATCTTCCAATATTATTGCTCCACCTCCTTCACCAAGAACAAAACCGTCTCTTTCTTTATCAAATGGTCTTGATGCTGTTTCTGGTGAATCATTTCTTTCAGATAATGCTTTCATGGCATTAAATCCTCCAACTCCAGTTTCATTAACTGCAGATTCAGAACCACCAGTAACAATTATATCTGAAGTACCAGATTTTATATAATTATATGAGTCTATTATTGCATTAGATGCAGATGCACAGGCAGAAACTGTAGCAAAATTAGGTCCTTTAAATCCGTATTTAATTGCTATAAGGCCAGGACATATATCTGGAATTAATTTAGGAATAAAGAATGGGTTAAATCTAGGATGTTTATCATTTTCACTAAAGCTTATTAATTCATTTTGAAATGTCTCAATTCCTCCAACACCTGAACCCCATATAACTCCAATTCTTGATAAATCAATCCTATCTAAATTTAATTCCGAATCATTGACAGCTTCTTCGGCTGCAATCATTCCAAATTGAGTATATATATCCATTTTTCTAGATTCTTTTCTATCAAAATAATCTAGAGGATCATAGTTTTTTACCTCACAAGCAAATTTTGTTTTAAAGTGGGTTGTATCAAATGAAACAATATTTTGGCAACCACTTATTCCAGCAAAAAGAGAATCTTGATAATCTTTTAAATTTTTACCAATTGGGGTTATAGCCCCCATGCCAGTAATAACAACTCTCTTGGAACCCATCTTTAAGGGGGAAAACCTATTTTACGTTATCTTTTAGGTATGCAACAGCATCACCTACAGTTTGAATTTTTTCAGCTTCTTCGTCTGGGATTGAAACATTAAATTCTTTTTCGAACTCCATAATAAGTTCAACAGTATCTAAAGAGTCAGCACCGAGATCATTAGTGAAGCTAGCTGAGTCTGTAATTTCAGATTCTTCGATTCCTAATTTATCTACAATGATTTCTTTTATTTTATTTTCTAAATTTTCCATAAAGATTAATTTTAAATATGTTGCAAAAATAATTTTTTTTTTCGATTCTCAAACTATTAAATTACTATAGTTTAAATATTATTTTTTTGAAAAATTTATCTGAAAAACACTTAAAAAATAATGAGGATTATTATCTAATAGGGATTGTATCTTCAAGCAAAGAGTATAAATTAGCATGGATAATTGAAAAGTTGTTAGATATATCGTTAAATAAGGAAAAAAATGAAAAAATTGATTTAATTGACAATAGAACATTAGAAATTTCCTTTCTGATTTCTAGAGATCAAAACAAATATTTTAAACTTATTTCAAATAAATTATTGAATAATCCATTTAAATCACATCTCATAAGCTCTTTATCTAACTTTGATTATCTAATACAATTCTCAAAAAATTATTTTGATAATAGTTCAGAAGATATAATAAATACATTAAAATCAGATAATCTTATTCATTTTGCTAATTTTGTAGATATTAAATTAATTAAAGAAAAATATTTGTTATATACATGAAACAAATTAATAATAGAACAAAAATTATTGCTACTATAGGTCCTTCATCATCAGAATATGATACCTTAAAAGAAATGATTAAAAGTGGTGTTGATGTAGTTAGATTAAATTTTTCTCACGGTAAGCATGAAGATCATAAAAAGACAATTATAAATATTAGAGCAATTAGTGATGAGCTTGGTATTCCTATAACTGTATTACAAGATCTTCAAGGTCCTAAGATTAGAGTTGGAAAACTTAATAAAGAATCAATTTCTCTAACTGATGGTGATAAATTTTATATAACATCTGAACAAAAGATTGGTACAAAAGAAGAAATTTCTATTGATAATGACATAATAAGTGATATTAATACTGAAGAAAGAGTTTTAATAGACGATGGCAAAATTGAATTAAAAGTTATTGATAAAACCAATAATAAAATTAAAGTAGAGGTTACAAGGGGTGGTATTCTTCTTGAAAGAAAAGGTGTGAATCTTCCTGAGAGTGATATAAAATTATCGTCAGTTACAGAAAAAGATATTGATGACTTAATATTTGGACTTGAAAATGATGTAGATTGGATTGCTTTATCTTTTGTAAGGAGTGAAAAGGATATTAAAGAATTAAAAAAAATTATTAAGAAAAATGGACATAGTACTAAGATTATTGCAAAAATTGAAAAGCCTCAGGCAATTAAAAATATTGATGCAATAATTGATGAATCTGATGGATTGATGGTAGCTAGAGGAGATTTAGGTGTTGAAATGCCTATGGAATCAGTTCCAATAATACAAAAGAAAATTGTTACTAAGTGTAATCTTGCTTGTAAACCTGTAATAATTGCTACTCAGATGCTTGAGAGTATGATAACTCAAAAAACTCCAACAAGAGCAGAATCAAATGATGTTGCAAATGCTGTTCTTGATGGTACTGATGCTGTTATGTTATCTGCTGAATCTGCAACAGGTAAATATCCATTATTAGCTGTAAAAAGCATGAATAAAATTATTAATTCAGTTGAAAAAACAACTAATACTATCTACTATAAATTTGAAAAATTTAAGAAGTTAAGAAATAGGATAAGTGAAAGTTTGATAACTACAGCATGTAGACTTAGTAAGCAAATATCTGCAAAAGCCATTGTCACCATGACAAAAAGTGGTTATTCAGCTTATAGGGTTTCAGGTAGTAGGCCTAAAGCAAAAATTTATATAGTTACTAATAATAAAAAAATTGGTAATGAGCTGAATTTGGTTTGGGGAGTTAGATCATTATTCTATAATAAGACTGAAAATATTGATTCAACCTTTGAAAATATTGAAAAGATACTGGTTGAAAATAATCATCTAAATAAAAATGATAAATATATAATTACATCATCTATGCCTACTCATTGGAAAGGACATACAAATATGATGAAGGTTAATGAAGTTGGATTATAGTTCAATCTTTAAATTATCATAAGCTAAACTCACTTTTTTTGGTAAAATAGAATTTATCTTTTCATAAAGACCTAAATTATGAGAAATATGTGTAAAATATACCTTTTCAACATCTAATTTTTCAACCAAATTAAGAGCTTCATCAAGGTTTAAGTGTGAAATATGTTTCTCTATTTGTAAACAATTTAATACTAAAACTTTTGATCCATGAATTTTTTTTAATTCCTCATTTTTAATTGTTTTAGCATCAGTTATATAAGTGAAATCATTTATTCTATAACCTAATATTTTTAGTTTATGGTGATATGCTTTAACAGGTATAATATCTATATCATTATATGAAAATTTATTTTCAACTATCTGTAAATCAACTTGTGGAAGCCCTGGATAATTTTGACTTTGAAAAATATAAGAGTAATCTTTATTAAGTTGGTTTACTAATTCTTTATTTCCAAATGCTTTAATTCTACTTTTTTGAATAAAGTTAAATGATCTTAATTCATCTATACCTGACACATGATCTCTATGAGCATGTGTATATAGAACAAGATCAATCTTAGTAATATTATTTTTTAACGATTGTTGTCTTAAATCAGGGCCTGTATCTATAATTATATTTTTATCATTTTTTTCAATCAATACAGATGATCTTAATCTCTTATCTTTACTATTTTTAGATAAGCAAACTTCACATTCGCATCCTATAACTGGCACTCCTTGAGAAGTACCTGTACCTAAAAATGTTATTTTCAATTTTTTAAAATTTTATTCAATGTTTTAAGGTGTTCGTTAGAACAATTACTAGGAGATATTTTTACTGATTCTATTATTTCGATTAGAGCATTAATTTTACCTTCTATGGTAAAATATTTATTGATAATAATTACTTTTTTATTTCTAATAATACAATATCCGGATTTAAAATTACCTTTTTCAAATCTTATTTTGTAATCTTGAGATTCTAAAAGTAATTCTAATTTTTTTTGGAATGATTTAGTTAATTTAATGTCCATATCAATTTAGAAGTTGAATATAAATAAAAAAAAATTAATTGTTATTATTGGTCCAACAGCCAGTGGTAAAACTACTTTAAGCATAAAATTAGCAAAGCAGTTTAAGTGCAGTATTATATCTGCTGACTCTAGACAATTTTATAAAGAAATGAATATTGGGACTGCTAAACCTACTAAATCTGAACTAGATCAAGCACCTCATTTTTTTATAAATAATTTATCGATTCATGATTCATATTCTGTTGGAAAATTCATTAATGAAGCAAATGATTTTTTTAATGATTATTATTTGAAAAATGACTTACTTATAATGGTTGGAGGATCAGGTTTATTTATTGATGGATTATTAAAAGGATTAGATCCTTTTCCAAGTATTAATGAGGAAATAAGGAATAAATTAAATAGTGATTTAGAAGATATAGGTCTAAAAAAGCTAAGTGAAAAACTTAAGAGGGTAGATCCGAATTACTATGATATAGTAGACTTAAATAATCCTAGAAGAGTAATTAGAGCATTAGAAGTATATTATTCATCAAATAAACCATACTCTTCTTTTATACAAGGAAATAACTCATATAGAAATGATTTGAATATAAATTTTATTGGATTAAACCCAAAAAGGGACAAGCTTAATAAAAGAATAGAATTGAGAGTAGATGATATGATTTTAAATGGGTTAGTTAATGAAGCTAAAAAACTCTATCAATATAAAGATTTAAATGC
>CERS01116256.1_pt1 | contig 12766 bp, 8 predicted proteins | sample 356251 | NCBI WGS metagenome assembly CERS01 (sample SAMEA2621020, study PRJEB7988) | marine metagenome | isolation source: saline water (ENVO:00002010), including
TTGTACCTAATCACCATCGAAGGGGGTGATGGCTCCGGTAAAGGCCTAGCTACCAAGATTGTTGCTGAGGTAATGTCAAAGGAATTTTGTTTCACATCTGTTGAGGTAACAGGAGAGCCTCGTCGAGATCATCCATTAGGTAGACTAGCCATAGATTCCGTTAGACAGAATACACATACTCCCGAGGAAGAAGCGGGCTTCTTTGCAGCAGATAGAGTAGACCATTCTCACGGCTGGATACTTCCACGGCTCGAAGAAGGTAGAATTGTTGTGAGTGAAAGGAATGTACATTCTTCATTAGTATACCAGGGTATTGTTGGCTCACTAGGAGTTGAGAGAGTAGCCCAAATTAATTCTGCTGCACTAATCCCTGATCTTTGCATATGGGTCGATTGCGACCCTGAGGTAGCGATGAAGAGGATACAATCTGGGACACTTAGAATGATGTCTGATAAAGCCGAATACTTCGAGACAACAGAGTTGCAAAAAGCGATTCGAGCAGGATATGAATCGTTACTGTCTGGTGATATTGAGATGCCAACTCCATTCGACATGGGAGCCATAATTGGGCCAGTATCAAATGAAACTACTGAGAGGGAGTTTCGTCGTAAATTAACAATACATGTGAGAAAGTTCCTTCACTCTCGCCCAAATCCCGTTAACGTTAACACAGAAGGTATTGAACGCTTTATGCTCAAACGCCTAATCAAATCGACAAAGGGCCAAACGGTACTAGATGGATTGGGTGTAGAACCGGCCAGGAATCTAAACGATTGGTTAGATGGTAAAGCACCGTGGCGCGTGTTAAGAGAAGCACAAGAGGAGCATAATAGAGCTCTTGATGAGATATCAGAAGATGAGAGGGTTGACGTCCCCAAGTCTGTTTTGGCTCATTCTCTATCTGCTATCTGTGGAACCTTGGCTTTGCTTCCCTCTGCAGATGTCAATGAGTTACGTGAAGCCCAAGGCCCGGTTAGGGCGGTTTCTGATTCTCACTCCCACAAGGTTTTGCGCTTCCTTGCAGATAAGAGCAAATGGGTAAATCAACACAAGTCTTTGTTAGGAAGAGATGCGGCACGTAACCAATTGAGGGACGAATCACATTCTTTCGGAATTCTTTCCTTAGTTCTTTGGCCACTGAGGAAGGCATTAGCAAAATGGGTTGTAACAAATCCAGACACACATCCACGATTTGCAATGGGGCAAATCGTACGTTCTGGTGAATATCCCAATGCGGTTCGAGATACAATCGAGAGATTAGCGATTTTAGGAAACGGAAAATCCGACTCCTTACCACCCGCTGGAACCAGCGGATTAGTTAATTGGTGGCAAGGGAATTAACCATCAAACCATGCGTAGCGTAGCATTTGCGGGAAGGCGAACCTCTTCTGAATTTTCGAATTCATTAGGTCTGGCAGAGAACATTGCTGAGAATATCCAACCTCCGATGAAGCCCGCTGGAAAACCAGTTAGTATCCTCATTGTATTCGTCGACTCGTATGATGTCAGTAACTGAGTAAACCCATCAATTGCCATCGGGCCGAGGCCTAAACCGATAATAACAAACATCAACATCATTCTGCGATCATCGTAGTAGAATTTCTCTATCGATTCATCGGAGAACATTGACAGGAAGGTGTCTCGTACTGTCCATCTATTCAAGCCCCTTTGCTGCCAAATTAAACAACAAGCAACGAAGCCGAATAATATTCCAATATCCCGTACACAGACGGCTAATTGATTGCCATTAATTTCCCATGAGCGATAATATTTCTGATGACAATTCAAATCACCAATTGCGTACACAGTTGCTGCAATTGGATTTAGATCGGTCCATGCAAATGAGCCTCCGTTTGCATCTTGATCATGTCCAGCATGTTCGTAGTCGCTATTGTCACCATTTCCCCACGACCATATTCCATCAATTGTCGCATAATCGAGGCGATTAGCACGACCAGAGAGGTCAGGAATTGTATCTGCAGGCATAGTTAATGGTACCAAAAATAGCAGAATAAGATAGGTTCCTGCGATTGCTGCGAAGTTGCGACCAACCTTGGATTCTCTCTTCCTATCTTTGCGCCCATTTTTCAATCGACCTTCCTCGTTAATGGCCATTATATCGTCGATTAGTTCTATCGTCATGAACTTATCCGCTCCATTATGGTGGAGGTCAGGGTGCGTGATGCCTTCGTTATTTCCACCGTCATTGGCTTGATGGTTACAGTCATGGGTTCTATGATGGCTTTCTTCGCTACAGGAATGGATGAGGATGGAATAATCTCATCATTGAGAACAGGTTTCGTACTTGGTTTAGGAGTCGGTACTGTTGTTCTGATGTTTGCTCTTGCTAGAGTTCGAAATCATGCTGAAAAAGGCCAAGCTAGAGAAGAATCGCGGGCTGCTGAAGTCGCAGTATTAAGAGAAGAGATGTCCCATCTCTCGGATGAAACTGATGGAGCGTGGGATGTAGGGGAACGAATTCGCCGTGAACGAGGAGTGCTAACCTTTGACATGCATGGGCTTGATGCACCAATGGCCGCAGGTGCAACTGAGAAATTGTTAGGTATTCGTGATCGTCTACAGAGGGTTAGAATAGTAACCGGTAGAGGAGAAATTTTGCATGATAAATCTGCAGACCCAGGCATACGTCCTGCGGTATTGCAAAGATTGCGAATTGGGGCAGAAGCGGTTGATTGGCAGGTATTAGAAAAAGCCGGTTCTATCACCCTGAGGCCAATGGGTATTGCACCAACAAATACCCAGAAAGTGCGCCGTTTCGCAATTTTTGTGGTGCCAATGTGCACAGTCATGGGATTTACATTTCGGGATCTTGCAGGTTCTACTATGGAAGAGCAAGGCCTTGCATTCGGCATTGTTGCAGGTGTTCTTCTAACGGCTCTTTTATCGAGTTACAGAGACCGTTCAGGATGATTATTGTGAGTAATCAGGAACTCCTTCACAACAGGCCTCAACGACTCTCTTGCACCGTGGGCATTCCATATGTTGTCGCATAGGAATCGCAGCTCCACGAAAGCCACACTCGCACAGAATTGCAGAGCAATGGTCGTAGTCCATGATTGATGTGAAGGTCGCTCAGCCCAAATTGATTTCTCAAGATTTGAGGTCCTCTAATTCATCTTGTAGATGCTCGGCTAACCAGTTGTGAAGAGCATCACTGCCCATTTCAACAAGTGTTGAATTGAGGAAGGCGGCGATTAGAGCATCCTTTGCCTCCCCAGTATCGAAGCCTCTGGATTCTAGGTAGAACATCTGGTCTTGATCTACCGGACCATTGGCTGTACCGTGGCCACAACCAACTACGTCGTGTTCGCTAACCTCTAGTTCAGGAATTGAATCAGCCTCTGCTTTTTCAGATAATAGCAGATTGTGGAATAGTTGTCCTGCATCAGCTCCTCTTGCACCTTTTGCGACTCGGAGCATTCCAGTACCCACCGTGCGAGATTTTCCTCCACACGCTGAATGCCAATCTAGACGACTGAAGGTTTCTGGAGCATCATGGTGAATCTCGATGTGGTGATCAAGGTGCATATCTTTAGCAGACAGAATTGAACCAAGAACGTTCAAGTGTCCACCGGTTTCACCCATCTTGTATCTCAAATCAGCCTTCGTTCTCTCACTGCCGGAACTGACTGTTCCTGCCTTTACCTGTGCGTCTCGACCAATAGCGATACTGTCGACCCTTAGTAGAATTCCAGAATCGGTGTGTCCTATTACGACATCATTGAGGATGCTGCCATCGCCGATTCTACCAGTGCGAAGAAATCCTGTCCAAGGTGCCGCACCACTAATTTGTGTGATTAATTCGAATTCACAATTTCTTCCAATATCCAAAGTTAAGTGAATGGCACAATTTGAATCACCTGTATCGATGTCCAGAATGATAGGAGAATTGGCAATGAAATTATTTTCGACCCTTAAGGTATAGATCGATTCTTTTGCAGCGGCTCGGATGAAAGAGGCAGTAACCTCATCCGATTCAGGCAATACCTCGGCCCCTACAACTCCTTCTTCAACAGAGATTCCCACTAGGGCTACACTATCATCCAAACAGCTTAGGGTGAGTTTAGGTGAGGCTGCAATTGGAATATCATTTAGATCACCACTTGGGTGGACTCTTTTCCAAGGGGTATAACGCCAAAGATGGTCTGCTCTGTCAGGCTCATCTAGCGACTTATACAGGCTCGCAGCATCCATATTATCACCCAAGTCAACCGATGCTTCCTTCCATTTCAAGGGCCATCAATTTGTTGAGTTCAACAGCATATTCCATCGGTAATTCACGGGTAAACGGCTCAAAGAACCCGTTGACAATCATTGCCAATGCTTCCTCTTCCGAGTGCCCCCTGCTCATCAAATAGAACAATTGTTCATCACTAACCTTGGATACACTCGCTTCGTGTTCACAACGAGCGCTTGGGTTTGCAACCTCCATTGTAGGGTAGGTATCAGAGCGAGATCCATCGTCTAATATTAGAGCATCACAGACAACATTCAATTTGCAATTCTCGGCCTTAGGAGATACTGATACCATCCCACGGTAGGAACCTCGACCACCATCTTTTGAAATTGATTTAGAGAGAATCTTAGAAGTTGTGTTACTCGCAAGATGGTGAATCTTTGCCCCTGCATCTTGGTGCTGACCTTTGCCGGAGTAAGCAACGGAAATTACCTCAGCATGGCTCCCTTCACCCTTGAGGATAACAGCGGGATACTTCATTGTCAATTTACTGCCAATGTTGCCATCCACCCATTCTATCTTCGCGTTCTCATGAGCGATCCCGCGCTTTGTCACTAGATTGTAGACATTCGCACTCCAGTTCTGAACAGTACTGTATCGGATGTGCGCTCCAGGTAGTGCAATTAATTCAACCACCGCAGAATGCAAAGAATCGGTGGAGTAGGTTGGAGCAGTACAGCCCTCGACATAATGGATACTACTTCCCTCATCAGCAATAATCAGAGTTCTCTCAAATTGACCCATATTCTTTGCATTAATTCGGAAGTAGGCCTGTACTGGCATCTCAACATGAACTCCCTTTGGAACGTAAATGAATGAGCCTCCAGACCAGACTGCTGTATTTAGGGCGCTGAATTTATTGTCTTGATATGGTACTACTGAACAAAACCATTTCTTGACAAGCTCAGGGTATTCTTTCAGTCCAGAATCCATATCTAGGAATATCACTCCTTGTTGCTCCAAGTCTTCTCGAATCGAGTGGTAGACCGCTTCTGATTCATATTGGGCAGTTACTCCTGATAGCCACTTTTGTTCTGCTTCCGGGATTCCTAGTTTATCGAATGTATCTCGAATATTTTCTGGTACATCTTCCCAGTCCTTTTCTGTTGCATCAGACGAGCGAAGATAGTAACATATTGAATCGAAATCGATTTCTTCCAACATTGACATATTTCCCCAAGTGGGCATAGGCCTGTTTTCGAAGTGGTGAAATGCTTTGACTCGTATTTCAGTCATCCAATCTGGCTCATTTTTCAGAGCAGAGATGTCTCGAACCACTTGCTCAGATAGTCCGAAATCGAAACGGATTGTTGCATTTTCAGGGTCATGCCAGCCGGCCTTGTATTCGCCTACGGCTTCACGTGCTTCCTTTGCTGCCATGTTTCTAACCCTCCATGTTTCCATTAGGCGGATTCGCTTCTTCTTCCAACCACTCGTATCCTCTTTCTTCCAGTTCAAGAGCTAGTTCTGGACCACCTGACTTGACAATTCTACCCTTGATTAAGACATGCACCCTGTCAGGCTGGACGTGCTCGAGAATACGAGAATAGTGAGTGATAATCAAAGCACCAGAGTCAGTTCCTCGAACTGCGGCATTAATCCCTTTTGCGACAGTTCTAATTCCATCTATATCCAATCCAGAATCAGTCTCATCTAATATTGCCAACTTTGGTTGTAGTAGCATTAGTTGTAAGATTTCAAAGCGCTTTTTCTCACCGCCACTGAATCCATCGTTGACATATCTACCCAAGAATGAACGATCGATATCAAGTTCGATCATAGCATCTTTCAGTTTTTTCCGAAATTCAGCACCTTTGGCTTCATCTTCACCTCTAATCGCAGCGACTGACTTTCGAAGGAAATTTCCGACTTGTAAGCCAGGAACGGCTTGTGGGTATTGGAAAGAAAGGAAAACTCCTGCCCTTGCTCTTTCCCATGGCTCCATATCCAATAGATTCTCTCCATCTAGTTGCACACCTCCATCTGTGACCTCAAAGTCCGGGTGTCCCATGATTATGTTCGCAGTAGTTGTCTTTCCACTTCCATTACGGCCCATGATGGCATGGATTTCACCCGCGGGTATCTCAAGTTCAATTCCGCGAAGTATTGGTGTGTCGTCGATTCCAGCGTGTAAATTGCTGATGCCGAGGACTGGTTTGTCTGCTGCCATTGTTTTGCCTCCATTCTTGGCAGGAATCGTCCCTTTTGAATCCGACCGTCATAGACGGTCGTTGCATCAAGCCAAAATAATGGTCAATCAGAAGTAGGGGTGGCACCTCCGGCTTGATGTGGATGATGCAGACGAACTAGCCGAGGTATATCGACTACAAGTTGAGGCGATTATGCAAAAGGAAGCGGAAAAGAGAGTTTTAGAGGCCAACGATCCAGCAGAGCTGGATAGACTTCGCTCTTTGTCTCTACTCGAGTTGGTACAAAGTGACCACCCTGATATCGTACCCGCTCTGATGTCTAGACTCGGTCCGGTGAGAGCTGCTCTCGATGGCCATGGTGGTGGAATAATACTAGCAAGATCTGTTGTTAAGAAAATGCATTCCGGTACAAATGCACTATCACTGGTTATCGATTTGGACGGTGCTTGCGTCTCCTGTGGGGCGGCACCGGGAACCCTCAAAGGAATCCAAGATGATTTATTGATGGACGATGAAGTGGTATCTGTGCGTTTTTCTGCTCAGATGTTGGAATGGTTTGATGATTTACAACGTGAGTTTGTCCTAAAGCACGGTGGAGTGACTTTTGTTGAGGTGTGAACTTGGACGCAGAAAGACTCGAAGCACTTCGTTCTGCTCATCAGGCAGATGGAGTGCGGCGCTCCAAACGTCACTCGGTTAGGGTCGAAGATTACCTTGAGGTCCTGCATGAATTGGAATTGGTCGAAGGTCGGGCAAAGCCTGCACGAATTGCAGAATCATTGGCAGTTGCCCGACCTTCCGTAACCAAGATGTTGCAAAGGCTGGACGAAGAAGGTCTGGTTGAGTACAAACGCTATCATGGGGCCGTCCTTACAAGAGAAGGCAGATTAGCCGCGGAAAGTTTACGCGAAAGACATAGCCTTTTGGTCAGATTTCTGATTGTTCTTGGAGTGGATGAAGAAACTGCACATATCGACACCGAGGGTATCGAACATCATTTTCACGAAAAGACCCTAGATGCCCTCAGAAGATTGGTCGAAAAAGCGGAGACAGACCCCGGTTGGTGGGAATCTCGTAATCAATGAAATCCTACATTGATTCTAATTGAGAAATTGCAGTTGTTGCAAAGCCGAGAACAGTTACTTCCTCTCCCTCGACTAATCGAGTATCAAGAGAGGCAGCACCTGCCAAATCATATGCCCCTGCCTTTCCTTTCCACGACTCACTACTTACCAATTCAATGAGCCTCTCTTGAGACAATTCGTCGAATTCAACAACTGCTGAATCCGTCCAAATATCTGCGCTCCATCCTCCATGAAGAGAATGTTCTCCGTCACCATTTGGAGGATATACTAGGGCGGTTGAGGACCATACTCGATGTCGGTTTCCAGAAAGTCTCAGCAGCATAGCCATGGCGTGTTGTTCATCCTCAGGTTTTCCCATCGGCATTAATGGGTCATCAGGGTCAGCAACAATGGTGTCTGAAACAATTACAACTTCGGCTAATTCTTTACCCGCCATTTGGCTTACAACACCTTCTCTAGCGGCTGCTTCCGCCTTGGCAGCACAGGTAAATTCAACCTGTTCATTTACTGGCGCACCCCAGCGTGGTTTTGGTTCTTCGAAAATTAATGCAGCGGCGCTTAGTTCGAAATTTGCAAATCTTTGTTTTAACCAAGACAGGCGTCTTTCAGAAGCAGATGCTAAATGCAATCTGCGCATAATTCGACCTCATAGATCTATTCGTAATGCACAGATAGGACAACGCGTCATCTTTAGATCGAATGCGACGCCGAATCGACTCCCACATTCCGGACAAAGAACTGGCTTGTTCAAGGGAGGGAGTCCAGGTAAAGCCGGTGCATCTCCCATCGGCGGTAATGGCTCAGCGACTATTCCGTCGTTTGTTGCTGGCTGTGTCATTTCTGGTATAGTCGTAGATATTTCAGCCATCTTTGGTTGTGATCGCCGTTGTCGTCTTTCTCGTCTTGGTGAAGTACTCTCTACATTGATATCTACAACTTCGACAATGGAAGAAGTGTCTATTGCCTCAACGGGAATATCATCTTCATCGATAACATCTACTACATCATCTTCCAACATAATCACCCCTTGAACGGGTTTTCTTCTCCGACCACCAATCCAACGTATTGCGCGTCCCGACATTACTGCCAAAACAATGGTACAGAGCAACAAAACCGCAATTGCCACTCCGCCGACTAAAATGTTGAAACTTCCTTCGTCTAAACCAAGCTGGAATCGGAGTTCTTCTAGAATGTCTATTGGTCCTGTGTTTGGTTTACTATCGTCAATTACAGCCCTTATGACCCAACCTTGGGTTGAGGTGTGAATAATCACAGCCTCACCACTCGCAGGTGAGCGACTTACTGAATGTAGCCAACCATCAGAAATCCGATTCGATATTGCCATCCAAGGGGCCTCAGAATTGATCATTCCATACTGAACTTGAGGTCCACCAGGACCCACCATATCATGCATTAATTGGATTCCTCGCGAGGTTTCTATGAAGACAATTTGAGACAGGCCTCTAGCAGAGAATTGCATAGAAGAATTTTCTATGATACTGAAGGTGTCGTCAACTATACGAGTGATTAGTTCACTATCTATTCCCTCTCCCTCTTTCCAAGCAACAACGAGTCTATCTTCATCGTCTACTGTGTGCACCTTCATCTGGGGCAAGGATGCATGGTCACCGACCGCCTTCTTGTATGTCCACGATGATTGTTTAATATCTCCATGAGCATACCAAAGACCTAGTCGATCATTTCCTGTGGTGTCGTTACGCATTGATTGGTAGAGGATATGACCATCCTCCTCACCATACTCAATTTGTACTGGATCAGTATACCCCGCAATCACGTCTATATCAGAAATAGCATTTGGAGTTAGTCTCCAATCGTTAGAAGAAGTAGGAGCGTCTGCTTCTAAGATGAAGATGCTAGTTAGGTCTTGAAAAGTTCCGCCAGTCAACAAGTCACGATGATATCCAGCAACCAATAATTTTGTTCCATCAACATCGATGTCGATACCCCAGTATTTACCATCGGATAATAGAATTGGATCCATCAAATCTTGGATTGGTCGCATCTCACAAGCAGAGTCTATTGTGGAGTATGAAACCGTCTGCTTCAGATAACCACTAGTATCTAGGAAGCGTCGAGTCCAAACTATGTGTGCGATACCATCTGAGGTAGGGGCTGCGACAAAATCACCAGACCATTTTTCTTCCAACATATTTGAGCAGGCAGTCATTCCTTTGTTGGAGTTGAGTCTGTAAAGCGCCAGTCCCCCGTCTTTTGAGGTTACGACAATTCCTTCTCCATCTAAATCGATTACTTCGACAGGCGTCTCTCCAGTTTGGAAATTTAATCCTCTTCCTCCAGATACTGTGCTCTTTTCGATTAGTGTGCTCCATTCTGCTTGATTATTTGACCAGTCGATATCAGATAGAACAGGACCGCTAAGGCTGATTCGGAATTTGAAAGCGCCACTTTCTTCATTTGTTTGGGCAAATGAAATTGTCTCAGCATAACCGCCTTCTATTCTAGGGATTGTAGTTGAGGAGGTTAACTCCCATCCTCTTTCAGTGTAAAGGTGGAGTTGTGCCTCTATTTGTTCAGCAGCTGATGAACCTAGATTATCAACACGGGCATTAATTTTGAACTGCTCCCCCGGTCTTGGAATCGTAGGAGTGGTGGTAAATGCGCCGTTTGAAAAAGCTAAATCGACACCTTCCGGTCTTTCAATCACATCAAATTCAATACTTTGGTCATTATTTGTCTCATCGATTTCCAGTATTGCATCACCTGGATCTAAGGCAATACTAAGATCGCGTTGGCCGACAGATAGAGGATTCCAGTAAAGAGTCACATCTACAATATCGCCGGAGTCGATTGTGGGTATGGTCAACTCATATTTTCTGGTGCCTTCCTCAAGTAGGTAAACAACGACATTAGTAGCTGATTCATCGCCATCATTACGAATTTCAGCGCTAACATCGACGAAGGAGTTAACGTAGGTTTCTGACAGAGGTATGCCCCATTCTGATACAGTTATTCCACTTCTGAACATCAAGTCAGGAGCAGGTGGTTGATTATCGATATCCAAAGTGACCCTGACTTCCTCAGAGCGAACACTTGTGCCACTGACGAAACGTAATGATATGCGATGTGAACCGTCTGGATGTTCGGTAGAATCCCAAATGAAATTGAACATATCCATTGTGCCACCTGAGCCAGTGTAGGTTCTTTCATCAACCCAATCTTCCTTACCTATTCTCCACTGCAGAGTGCCACCATTGACGGTTTCATATTCGCCTTCAAATTGGACATTACCTTCAACTGAATTTTGTCCACTCGGACTATCCAAAGTTAGAGATACTCTACCAATATCGTGATTTTGTCTTTGTTTATTGCTCCATTGATCCCATTCATTACGAGCCTGTACCGAGATTTTGATTTCCAAGGCATTAATTTCATCCTCTTCAAAGTCTGGGATAGAGAACTCAGTAGTCCAATTTACTGTGCCTTGAGCAGTGTGCCAATCGACAAGAATTTCTTCCTGAGTCGGTGACCCCTCAGGTTTGTGCGTGTAGGTGATTTTGACCTGAACTTCTTCTATCGTTCCATTTGTCTCCGCATCTTCGTCGATATGCCCTCTGACTGAATAGGTCTCACCTTCTACTAGCCAAGAATCCTCAATCGGCCTTTCATAAACTAACCAATCACCCTCTCCTGGAGGTGGCGGTTCTGTTGTGTTCCCTCCTCCGTTATTTCCTCCACCATCTCCTAACAGAGCGGATAAAATCAGATTCCCATCAATTATTCCAAATCCATATTTCTCATTCCAAGTATCCGAAATATCTGGTTCAGATGCCTCCCCCTTCGGTTCGGAATTTTCTCTCAATAATTCCTTGACTTCGGCAGGATTCAGATCTAGTCCTTCCTCTTCGCTAATTTGTAAAATCACTGCTACCAAACCTGCTACTGCGGGACATGCCATACTCGTCCCACTCATTTCCGTATAGCTATCTTCAGCAAGTGGTTTTGGTGTACCAGGTAATTGGCTTGATGAAGCAGCATGCGCTGCAGAATTCATATCGCTTCCCGGTGCTACCACGTCTGGCTTGAGTTCCTCTTCTCTGTCGTCGTCCCCATCGTCTTCTCTAGGGCCGGAATTAGAGTATGAAGCAATCGAATCGTCGCCTCTATCGATAGTATCTTTATCATCAATTGACCCAACTGTAATTGCTTGGTCTGCGGCTCCTACAGAAGTGACCCTTCTTCTTCCATCATTTCCAATCGCTGCGACGGGAACTATACCTGCCTCAGCCGCTTGGTTTACTGCACGGGCGTCTGCAGCAGACCCGTTATCTCCGGGGTCATCGCCATTTGGATCACCGAGGCTACCGAAAGACATTGACATGACTTGGATTCCTTCGCTAGAGTCATTATTACCCCAGTCGGTATCTACATTGGCAGCTACCCAATTTATTCCCTTTAGTGTAGCAGCGGAGTTGGTGCCCCCTGTATCAGTCATGACTTTGACATCCACTAGGTATGCGCCTGGGGCATAACCCTGATTTATTCGTCTTGAATCTCCTGTGCCAAGTGCAATTCCTGCTACATGAGTCCCATGTCCATCTCCATCATCAGGATCGTGCGTGCCTTCGTTATTACACTCATTTTGATTCAACGAAGTGGCATCACAACCGGCGATCCACTTTGGGTCTGGAAGATCTTCAGGATCATTCTCATTATCATCGTTATCATCCGAAAAATCGTCTAAGGAGAAGTGTTCATTATCGACTCCTGTATCGAGAATAGCAATTACAATCCCCGAACCATCGTAACCGAAGTCTCGCATAGTTTCGTCATATCGTTCTGAATCTCGTACCTTGGAACCTCTAGTTGCAGTATCTAGAGATGGAACAATTACATTCTGTTCCTCGACCATAACAACTCCGTCTAGTTGCCAAATCTCAATTAAAGCACTAACTGGCACATGGTCGAGAACTATACTGTCTAGAATATCCATTTCGAAGAACCAAGATCCCTCTTGCTCCCAACCATGAGATTCGAGAACTTCTCTTAGTGCAGCCGTATCGCTAGGGCCTGGGTGCCAAGCGTAATCAACAACGATTGCAACAGTAGGTCTACCATCTAGTCCAATTATTGCTGTAGAGGAAACTGATTCACGTTGACCAGCGATGATTCTTTGCAAACGATCATCCATACCATCAGAATCCAAATCATACCAATAGCCAAACCACCACCCCTCGTCCTCTACAGGGAATCCTGCATCAAAGGGGGGACTTCTAACAGTTCGATCTATGGGG
>CERS01129737.1_pt1 | contig 12564 bp, 10 predicted proteins | sample 356251 | NCBI WGS metagenome assembly CERS01 (sample SAMEA2621020, study PRJEB7988) | marine metagenome | isolation source: saline water (ENVO:00002010), including
CTGTTCTGACTCTACCTGATCAACCATCTTAACAGACTCCATCACGTCAACCACTGATTCTAAAGACGATTCAATAACTTGTTCAGTCTTTATCTCAACCTGTTCAGCCATATTAGCAGACTCAACCACTTGTGAATCATCTAGAAGCAATATAGCAGCTTGTTTAGCTTCTTCCAAAGCAAGTGCTTCAGCCTGTCTTTTCTTTTCAAGTTCCAAAGCAAGTTCTTCCTCACGTTGTTGGCGTACTATTTCTTGACGTCTAGCCTCTTCTAATTGCTCTTTAATAACTAAACTATCCTTATCCGCAACTACAATAGAATCCTCTAAAAATTTCATTCGAGACAACTCTACATCTAAAGTATTCAACCAAGCACTATACTGCTCTTCAATCGTTGATAATAACATTGATTTTTCTAATTCCATTCTAAGGGTAATGGCCTCTTGTAATAACTGTATTTGCCTATCCCTCTCAATACTCATAGCATCATTAAAACGATCTTTAACAATAGCATCAAAATCTGATGAAATAGAAACCGCAGGAGATAATATTGAACCTGACAAACCTGCCTTAATAACAACACTATCACTATCTTTTAAGGTATCATAAATTAAGCCCGAAACAGACAAACGATCCAAGTCATCTCCTGAAACAGCTAAACTTGTTGTATTAAAATAAACGTTACCATCTAAATTTCTGCCAATAATTTCAAAGTTAGCAGCAATATCTTGAGTTGCTGAATCCAACATAACTTGGTTTTCTCCATCATTATAAAGAGAATGCGATTTTAAAGAAAATGGAAAATAAGTAACAGAATAAACTTGTGTTAAAATATTACCAACAAAATAAGAAGCAAAAATTTGTTTTTTAGCATCATTAAACTGAAATCGTACTGGTGTATCAAGTAACGATTGATTAGATGACAAATTTAAAATTTTAACTGAAAAAGCATTATCAGAATCAGAAAAAACTAGCTTTTTAATCCAAATACGAGGTAATACCGTATTTGATTCAGACTGAACAGAAGCTACATGATTCATTTTATCAACAGAAGATAAATTATGAATAAGTCGAGAAGCCAAGCGAGAATAATAAGAATAAATCGATACATAATCTGAAAAATCATGATATAAAAGTGTCTCAGATAAATTACCAGATTGATACGAATCTAGCCTAATCATCTCTTTTAAACGTTGAAAATCAGACTCAAAATAGGAATCTAAAGAAGAAACAGAGTCATGTCTATCCTTATATTGACGTTGAATATAATTTCTTTTAGAAGTAATAGCCTGATTCAATTTACTAGCTTTCTCTTTTAAATCAGCTATATCAGCTCTCACAAAATCTACCGTTGTTAAATCAACTTCTTGTAAAGATTCTGTCAATTTTTGTATCGAATCATGGATCTTAAGCAACGCTTGTTGATCAGACTCTAACGATACATAATCCACCAATTTTTCCTTATCTAATGTTAACTGATCTAATAAAGAAAGTGACTGAACTTTACCTGACAACTCAGTATCCGATACTAAAAAATCAGATAATGAACCCGAAGTATAATCGTATTGATGCTTATGTTCTGGATCAAGTATAGCCGTTTCATTTGAAGGAGATGAAACCGAATAACGAGATCTTTTTTTAGATTGTTTATAAGCTGTTTTAACATCTAAAACCATCATTTCATCAATGATAAAACGTCCATTAAACAACTCTGAAACCTGTAACGATAATTTAATCTGAGAACTTTCAAATTGAAATAAAGCAACCTTATCAGAATCAACAAATTTTAAATCATTAACAACAACACCAACCGGATTAAGAGATAATCGAGCTGAACCAACTTCTACTTCTGATTGAAATACAGCCTGTAACTCTTTAACAACAACTGACTTAACAACACTATTAATAACAAAAATACTAACAAATAAAAAACCGATACATCCAATAGATAATAATGAAACCATTTTTTTATTAACCATATACAAACCTCCTATGATCGTGTAAAAATCGACCCAATTCATTACATATAATCATCAAAAACATAAGCAAAACCCACCCTGTTTTTTACAATAATACTAATAAAATTAATTGATATTAGTGTTGTTATGCACCAAAATTAGGGATGTTAAACATCGTAATTACAAACTTTTAAAAAAAGCCATTTAAACCCTATTAAATACTAAAAAAAGATCTAAAACGTCGTAACCGTTTTCGAATCATCGCTAACTTAAACAACCACTCAAAATTTACCCCCCCATGAAAAGGCAAACTTAAATCAGAATCAAGATAAGGCTTAGATAAGGGTAAAACAACAACCGGTAAAAACTGCTCAAAATAATGAATAGAACGCCGTTGAGACGATGATAAATCAAATTTTTGATAATGAAAAAAAGTAAGATAATCATGCTTAAGAATAAAATCAATCCATTCTGGAAAATCATCTAAATGATAAGAATAAAGTGGCATATGCAAAAAAACATTAATATTTTCAGATAAAAACCTATCTAATTTAGCTTGAGCCTCCTGAAAACCATGAGATCCAATAATCATTTGATAATCTGAAGTATTAAAGGTTGGGCAATAAAATCCCCAATACTTAACATAAGGTTTAAATTGAAAAACAAAATCTTCTGGCAAAGATAAATCATTCCAAAATCGAATTTCAACACCTTCTAAATATAAAAAAGAAACTAAACCTAAAACAACATCATTGGCAACATCATCAGTCCAAATATCATATGAATATACTTTAGGAAAAAAAGAAAAAAAAGAACCTTCAGCAAGTATTTTAATAAGCTCTAATGCACTAACAGTATAAATAGAATCTAAAGAAACAGTTTGATCAAACACAAAGAGTGAACAAGAACGTTTTGATAAAAACACTTATGAACCTATAATTTTAATCAATACACGTTTAGATCGCATACCATCAAATTCACCATAGAAAAGTTGTTCCCAAGGACCAAAATCTAATTGCCCCTTAGTAATAGCGACCACTACGTCTCGGCCCATAATCGTACGCTTTAGATGTGCATCCGCATTATCTTCATACCCATTATGCTGATACCGAGAATATGGCTTTTCTGGGGCTAACCCTTCTAACCACACTTCAAAATCATGATGAAGCCCAGCTTCGTCATCATTAATAAAAACACTAGCAGAAATATGCATCGCATTACAAAGTAACAATCCTTCTTGAATACCACTTTTTTGAAGAACCTGATTAACCTGAGGCGTAATATTAATCAACTCACGTCTAGTTTGAGTATGAAAAACCAATTCATCTCTAAAATGTTTCATAAAATCCCTTTGATATAAACCATCATATTACCTAAAAAAGATTAATGATGAAATAAAAATCAATAAAAAGAAAACTAGATTGATAAAATATCTATTTTTAGATAAAATAATTAAGTGATTTTTAATAATGAAAAAATTTACCTTAATGAATCAAATATTACCATAGCAAAAAAAACGATACCTATTTCATATTATGAATTCTTAAACTCACAAAACCAGCAAAATAAGTTACTAAAAAACATCCCCCAAAAATCAATCAACATCATCTTAGAAAATTCGTTAAAAACCCATTATAAAAGCATCTTATCAATCTTCCAAAACAAAAATATAACTGTCAAAACAATATCCTTACCAAATAAAACAATCCTGTATCAAAAAAATATTGATTATCGATATAGCTGTATCCTACTAATAAGTATTACCTTAATAATATGGTCTAGCATATTAAGTATTACAAAAAAATCATTTAGTACTATCCAAGAGAAATTATCAAAAACAAAAAAAACAATTACACTATTACTAAATCAGCATAATGAAACCAAACAATCCATCTTTACTACCACAACTACCTTAATAAATAGCTTATTAAAAAAACCATTATTAATACAAACCATTACGATCAGCCCCCCAAAAACCATTACCTTCCTAGTCTATTCATATGAGACGAACCTACCCTACATAGACCATCAACTTCCTGCACTAATTAAACAACTAACAAATCATAAACAAGGAAGTTATTATGAAATCACGTATATATTATAGAGAAACCCTACTAATAATAATTATACTATCGTTCTTAACAACGATAGTAACAATACAATATCAACAAACATCAAACCAATTAAAAACAACACAAAAAAAGCAAAATAACATCACACATTTAATTAAAACCTATCAAACAAAATTAAAACAAAAAACATCCATAGATACATTAATAAAATCTATAACAAACAGGCTTAACGGAACCATCATTAGCAATCAAAAAAAAAGACATACCCAGCACATTATTATCCAAACAAAAAAAAGTAATAACATACTAATACAAGTCTTAAACGATCTAAAAAATTATTATGGACCTATTAACGATATTGCCATTGATTTACTAAACCAAACCATAGAACTACGTATCCCATTATAAAATGGTAATTTACAAACTAACATTAAGCTTAATTATCATAATGGCTTCAACACTATCAGCAACCGCCATCATGCAATACCCAAATGCCTTAAATCGAAATGCCTTACAAACAATACAAAAACAAAATAACCATGACACAAAAACAATGACCGTTTTTAAAGCAAACACTTATTCACTAGAAACCGTAAAAACAATGTTACAGTATTACGATCCTGATTTAGCTATTATGACGAATAAAGAAACTGGGAAATTATTTATTTTACATAATAAAAATCAAAAAGAAACATTAACAAACATGTTAAAAAAATTAAATTTATTACCTACTACTATTCAAATAGATTGCTACATTTATGAAATTAACAAAGAATTTGAAAAAGAACTAAATCTAATAAACAGTCCTTTTGAAGAAGGAACACACGTTAACTATAACCAATTATCAACCTTAACAAACACATTAGAATTACTTGACACTATCAAAACACTAGAAAAAAACGGACATGCAACACTAATTGCTCATCCACAATTTGAAATAGAAAATGGAAAATCAGCATCATTAATTATTGGAGAAAAACTCCCCTATATCACAACCATCATCAACACAACATCAACCTCCCAATCTTTACACCATGTTCAAACCGGACTCGATATAAATATTTCAGGAACTATCATTTCAGAAAACCAAATTCAATGTAATATTGAATGTAATCTTTCAAACGTAAAACTATGGAAATCTATTAATAATAATAATTACCCTATTCTAGGGTCACGAAATATAACTATAAAAACAATTTTAGAAAACGAAAAAACAACCTTAATCACACAATTCTCAAATGCTATATCAAAAACCTATCACTCCCAAAACCCTTTACTCAAAAAAATACCCATCTTAAAAAAGTTTACAGGCCTAAAAACAAAAAAAACAACTCAAACAAATCTCTGTATTATCCTAAAATCTAGTATTAAGAAAAATAAATAAATTAAAAAAGAAAAAGCCCTCGATTAGGGGGGGGGGATCATCGAGAGCTTAATCTGATCATAAGACCATAAAAGAGAATATAAAATAGAAGAAAAAATTTCAAGGTATTAATTTGAAAAATTAAAATTATGACTTGAACAACTATTTGTATTTATTTATCATTCCATGATGAAATCAAAATTCAAAAAAATTATAATACCTATTTTATTAATCTTTCTTCTATCCAGTCCATCATTAGGAAATGTCCTTCTAAACCAACAAATTGACGCCGCATTACAACAAGCATTAAATAATAAAAAAGTAAAAAAAACATTATCTCAATATTCAACAAACAATCAAAATAACCAATCAAATTCTAAAAATCAAAAAAATAACAAATCAACTAATAAGAAAAAAAACAGCACAAATGATAATTTGGAAGAAAAATTAATACTAGATTATTATGATCTCTACGAAGAAGAAAAAGAAGAAGAAAAAGAATACATCAAATCAAACCTTGAAGAAAAATTAAATGAAAACGAAATTCAAGATTCAATAGCGATACCACAATATTATTTTACACAAGAAATAAAAAAACAAATGATACCAACAACAGCGAATGCCCTTCTAGATGAAAAATTAGAAGAAACAATCATCAAACAATTTGGCTACGACATATTTAACGCTGAACTAGATAACATATTAGACATGAACATCCCTGTAAGCGATGATTACATACTTGGATCGGGAGATAATCTAATCATTAGAATATGGGGAAAAATTGAACAACAAATTGAAGTAAACATTGATAACAATGGAAAAATTTATATCCCAAAAATAGGAAATATTCTTTTATCCGGTATATCCTATAAAAATGCTCATACCGTCATTAAAAAAGCTCTACAAAAACAATATGTCAATTTCGAACTAAGTTTAACAATGGGAAGTTTAAAAACAATAAAAGTATTCATTTTAGGGGAAGTTAATAATCCAGGATCCTATGATATTTCATCACTATCCACCTTATTTACAGCACTCCACGCAGCAAATGGACCAACCAAAAAAGGAACCTTAAGAAATATCAAACTAAAACGAAATAACAAAACCATCTCAACTGTAGATCTCTACCAATATTTATTATCAGGTAATAATAATCATGATCAAAAATTAAAAAATTACGACACCATATTTGTCCCTCCAATAGGTTCAATCATTAAAATAGAAGGCGACGTTAAACGACCCGCAATCTACGAACTAAATGGAAAAACATCCGTACATTCTGCAATCTATAAATTAGCAGGTGGCGTATGGGGAACATCCGATCAATCTATTATTTCTGTAAAACGAATTTCAAGCAATAAACGTAGAACATTATTAAACATAGAAACAAACCATAAAAACTTAGTAGAAACATTGAAAAAAACAATAGTAAAAGATAATGATCAAATAACAATTTCATCCATTCTAGATGAAGAAAAAAATACCGTAAGAATCATTGGGGCTATTAAAAAACCGGGTATTTACTCATACACTCCCAATATGAGTCTCCTCAATCTCATTCAGAAAGCTGAAGGCATAGCATCAAGAGCTGACAAAAAGAAAATCAAATTATTTAGATACATATCCAATCATCAAAAAGAGCTAATTATCATCGATGGAACAGAAAAAGAAACATTAATAAACACAAAACTAAAAGATTGGGATGTTATTGAAATTGATGAAATAATAAAAGAATACGTCTTTATTCAAGGATCCGTTGAATCTCCTGGTACCTATCAACGATTTAAAAACTTAACAGTAAGTGATCTAATTCAACTAGCTACCTTAAGTCCTAGTGCCGCCTTAAAAGGTGAATTAATTAAATATAATGCCGAAAATGAAAGTAAAGTAATTTCATTAAATATAAGTAACATTTTAAGCAACCCACAATCTACTGAAAACTATATTCTAGAAGCCAATGATACCATCTTCATTCCTGATAACCCTGAATTAAAAACAAAAAAGTCTATAACAATCTCTGGAGAAGTATTATACCCAGGAACATACATCATTAATCATAACGAATCCTTACAAAGCCTGATAAATAGAGCAGGAGGATTTACAAAAGAAGCCTTAATAAACGGGCTAGAATTAAATAGAAAAAGTATAAAAGACAAAGAAATATCTGGACATAAATTTTTTATGGAAGAAGAACAAAAACGAATTTTATTTACCAAAGAATTTCTTGAAAATCAAAAACCAATTTTATCATTCATAAAAGAGCAAGAAAAAAAATCACAAGGAAGAATTATTATTGATTTCAAACAAGAAAATATCCTAAACAATATCATCCTAGAAAATAACGATTCAATTAATATTCCCAAAAAATCAAATATTATCTCTGTAATTGGAGGCGTTCAAACAGCAAGAGGTGTTTATTATAAAAAAAATAAATCAACACGTTACTACGTTAATAAAGCTGGAGGAAGAAATCAATTCGCTTTAAAACGAAAAACATATGTTTTTAAAGCGAATGGTGTAATCAAAAAAAATCCATCAAAAATTGAATTAGGCGATACCATCTACATCCCTCAAGAAATAAAAGAAAAATGGTCAAAACGTTACGGCATGGAATTTTGGGAAAGAATTATCAATATTGTTGCAAATACATTTCAAACTATTATTATCTACAAACAACTATATAATTAAACTATATGACTAAAAATATATTATTCATATTTGGAACAAGACCAGAAGCCATTAAATTAGCTCCCCTAATCATAGCATTAAAAGAAAATAAACTATTTAACATCTCTATTTGTATTTCGTCTCAACACATTGAATTACTCAACCAAGTATTAGAGTTTTTTAATATAAAACCCGATTACAACTTAAATATCATGACAGAAAAACAAACCTTATTTGATATTACAACAAAATGTTTAACCCAATTTGAAACTATTTTCAATAAAAGCAAACCTGAACTTATTATTGTTCAAGGAGATACAACCACAGCCTTTACCGGTGCATTAGCTGGATTTTATGCTAAAATTCCAGTAGCACATATCGAAGCTGGGTTACGAACATTTGATAGAAACAATCCATTCCCTGAAGAAATTAACCGAAAACTAATAGCACAGTTAGCTACCTTTCATTTTGCACCTACTGAAAAAAATAAAAATGATTTACAAAAAGAAGGTATTAACAATAATGTTTGGGTAGTAGGAAACACAGTAATTGATGCCCTAAATCATACATTAAATATTGTAGAAAATGGATTTACACCTCCCTTTACAATATGTAAAAAAAATAATAAAAAATTAATTTTAGTAACCGGACATCGTCGCGAAAGTATCGGAAAACCTTTTGAAAATTTATGTAAGCAATTAATTGAAATTTCTAACGACAAATCAATAGAAATTATTTTTTCATTACATCTAAATCCCAATATTCAAGAAACCGCACACAAACTTCTCAATAGCATTCCTAATATTAAACTAATCGATCCTCAATCATATCCAAATTTTATCTGGATGATGTCACAAAGTGACTTAATCATCACAGATTCAGGAGGTATCCAAGAAGAAGCCCCTCATTTAGGTATTCCCATATTAGTAACTCGAAAACAAACCGAACGATCTGAAAGCAAAAATAATAATAATAAATTAGTTGATTTAACCAACAAATCACTAGTACCCGAAGCAAAAAAACTTTTACAAAACGCCAATAATCACTGCAAAAAAAGCTATCAAGAATCACCTTATGGAGACGGAAAGTCATCAAAAACCATTTCATCAATCCTTGAAACAATCCTATAAAAATGAAAAAAATCCTAGTTACAGGAGGTGCTGGATTTGTTGGATCTCATTTATGTGAAAAACTGCTAGAACTAGGAAACCACATACTATGTATTGATAATTACATTACAGGCAATAAAAAAAACATTGAAACATTATTACAAAACCCTCATTTCGAATATAAAAAACATGATATTACGGTACCATTATTTGTAGAAGTTGATGAAATTTATCATCTTGCCTGCCCCGCTAGCCCTATTCACTATCAAAATGATGCCGTTCAAACTATAAAAACAGCCGTACTAGGAAGTATTAATATGCTAGATTTAGCAAAAAAAATCCAAAAACCTATTTTACAAGCTTCTACCTCAGAAGTATATGGAGATCCTCAAGAACACCCACAAAATGAAAGCTATTGGGGACATGTTAACCCAATTGGAACAAGAGCTTGCTATGATGAAGGAAAACGCTGTGCCGAAACATTATTTTTTGATTACCATCGACAACATAAAGTAACCATAAAAGTAGCAAGAATTTTTAATACCTATGGCCCCAACATGGCCATTCACGATGGTAGAGTAATAAGCAATTTCATAACACAAGCCCTACAAAACAAACCAATCACAATCTACGGAGATGGGTCTCAAACACGATGCTTTTGTTTCATTAATGATCTCATAACAGGCTTAATATCATTTATGAAAAAACCAAAAAAAACGACAGGCCCCATCAACTTAGGAAATCCACACGAAATAAGTATCCTTGAACTAGCCAAAAAAATAATCAAACTAACCCAATCATCATCAACAATAAACTATAAAGTTCTTCCTGATAATGACCCAAAAAAAAGAATGCCTAATATCGAGTTAGCTAAAAAATCATTAAAATGGGAACCTAGCACTCATTTAGATGAAGGATTAATCAAAACCATTACATATTTTCAGAACATTATTTAACAATTCTCACTCAAATAAAAGCCTGCTATACTTTAAAAAATGAATAAAAAACTATCATTTCAAAACTTACTAACAACCCAACAATTAAACCATCAAGATATATCTCTTTTAATTAATACAGCTATAGACATTAAAAAAACACCTAAAGCCGATATTAAATCAATAACTCCCTCACCTATTTTAGCTAGCCTCTTTTTTGAGCCTAGTACTCGTACCCGCTTTTCATTTGAAAGCGCTATCCTCCGATTAGGAGGACAATATATCAACTTAGAACAAGCCAACACATCCTCTATTACTAAAGGTGAATCATTAGAAGACATGGGACGAGTTATGAGTGATTATGCTGATATCATTGTCTTAAGACACCCTGACATCGATAGCATGAAAGCCTTTAGTCAACATACAACTGTCCCTGTAATTAATGCGGGTAATGGATCTGAAGAACATCCAACCCAAGCATTAATTGATTTAATGACACTGTATGAACATCATCAACGTCTAGATTCACTTAGGATTGGATTTTGGGGTGACTTAAAATATTCTCGAACGGTAAATTCATTAGTACAAAGCTTAAGTAGTTATGATGATAATTCCTTTCACTTTATTGCAACTCCTGATTTTCAAATATCTCCAGCGACCCAAGAGATACTAAGCAAAAACCACTGCCCATTTTCAACCGTAGCTAAGTTAGATTCATGCTTAGATCAACTGGATGTTCTTTATGTTACACGAACTCAAACGGAACGTTTTTCTAAAACAGCACCAACCTATTTAAGCCCTCTAACAAAAAAAGTTTTAACCAATATTTCTGAATCATGTATTATTTTACATCCATTACCAAGAGTTAATGAAATGAGTACCGATATTGATACATTAGATCAAGCTCATTATTTTAAACAATCTCAAAATGGCCTTTTTATGAGAATAGCACTACTTAATAATCTTCTACAGCAATCTTAAATCTCTTGCTAATCACGCATTAAATTTTTTAAGTCCCATGATAAATTGAATAGTTACTAAATAAAACCCCTAATATTTATAATTCTTAATAATTGGTTAGCGATTTTTCACTGTTTCCAACTCCAACTAATTAAAGAAAATATTATAAACTAACCATAACAGACTTTCAGAAAAAATCGAAAATATTATTTAAAAAAAATTTTAAATCAAGCAAAATTACCTATTAGTAATTACCAGCTCTACAATTCAAAATCAACCACAATATCATCCTGAAATGTATAAGTTCGCTGACTTTTTTCGCAAAAATTAGTATTTGAAACAGAAAAATCTAATTTTTTTCCACCTTCAGAAACCCACCCTACCTGTTTTCCAGGGTTACCAACTATCATTGCAAAATCAGGAACATCCTTTGTAACTATAGCACCTGCACCAATCAAACAAAATCGTCCAAGAGTAATTCCACATATAATAGTAGCATTAGCACCAATCGAAGCACCTTCTTTAACTAACGTACGTTGATAATATTTTGATTCTGCCTGAGGATACTTACTTCGTGGAATAAGAATGTTTGTAAATACCATAGATGGACCACAAAACACATAATCTTCAAGCTCTACACCTTCATAAACCGATACATTATTTTGAATTTTACAGTAATTTCCTATCCTTACATTCGAACCAACCTGAACAGACTGACCTAAAATACAGCCTTTCCCAATCACAACATTTGTCTGAATAGAACTAAATTGCCAAATTTCAGTATTTTCCCCAATAACTACATTATCTTTACACAAAACAGAATCATGTAAAAAATAAGATTTTTCTAACATAATAACCCTTCCAGTTTAAACTAAGTCGTATTTTTGATAATAATTTTAAAACCTCAATACCATTTTTTCCATCATCTATATTATTATTTTTTTACCTAAAATACAATTTACTATATGGTAACGTTCTTTCTTTAAATTTGAGAACCAAAAGTTGTTTAAAAAAATTATAAAAACTTAAAAGATAGGTCCCAAATGTCTATCAAAAAATATAAAACGGCAGAATTCAGGCACTATTTTTCAATTCAAAAATTTTTTATTACAATCCAACAATATTCCCCCACTTTTTTCATGCGCTTTAAAACAAATATGAAAAATTAAATAAATAAAAAATTTATATGGAATGAAATAATCATCTGTTTTTTATATTCCATTCATAACAAACGATGAACCGATTTTTAGTAACAGGTGGTGCTGGTTTTATTGGGTCTCACTTATTTGAAACCTTATTAAAAAAAGGCCATCAGGTTGTTATCTTAGATAATTTTTGCAACAGCTCAAAAGAAAATCTCTCGTTTTTAGCTAACTATCCCGATCAATCATTCACCTTAAATGATAAAACACCCGTTATTTATGAAAATGAAAATCAAACACGAGATTTTATTTATATAGAAAACATTATTCAAGCTAATTTAAATAGTTGTTTTGCCAATA
>CERS01150979.1_pt1 | contig 12531 bp, 19 predicted proteins | sample 356251 | NCBI WGS metagenome assembly CERS01 (sample SAMEA2621020, study PRJEB7988) | marine metagenome | isolation source: saline water (ENVO:00002010), including
GGTACCAGAATTGCAGTTTAAGCCTTCGGTCTATAGTGATCCGCCGCTAAAAAAGTTCTTACCTTCATGGGTGGGGGCTTTGGGTGGTTGTACTATTCAACCGGCACCCTCAGGCGAAGATTGCTATATGCCTAAGCCAACACTACCACCACCACCAGCACCAACACCACCACCAGCACCAACACCACCACAACCTATCCCAGGTGAGGGGAAATCGTGTCGCCACAACTGTAACTCGCCCTCTAAATGTCCAGCCGGACTAGAGTGTCGGTCTTCGGATTCGCATTATAGGCAAAAATGCGGAAAAGGATGCGGTTCTTGTGCATGTAAGCGCCCCTAGCCGCCCCCATCCCCCGCCCTGGTTGCTCCCTACTGCGGCCTCTGGGAAAAGAATAAATATATTTCTAAAAATAATAACTAATTTGGTTTGTGAAAATACATGCTAATTATTCAGAATTGCTAATATAAATGACTTCATTATATATAATAAACTTACCCTTTTAAATTATATATAATACCAATTCACAACCTAGACACCAAAGGCGTCCTCACTCCATCAATTATCTCCCCTGGTTTAATACCATCCTCATCCATAATAAAATGCCCTCCTTTAACCGACCGTCTCATCCCATCACGAAAATACACCACTGAATAGACCATTCTCTCTTTATCTGATATATTAGGCGACGAGAGATGCACCGTCAAAGGATGGTGTAACACAATAGACCCAGCCGGAACCTCCACAAAATGCGGTTTCATACCCACCAATTTAGGATGTGTTAATAGACGATGCTCCTTCTCATTGACAATATCTATTCGTTCCTTCAATCCAAGGCGATGAGACCCAGGAATAAATCCTAATGTACCGCCTTCATATGTAGAGCCGTGTATGGGTATCCATACACTCACGCCTAGACTAGAATCCCAAGGCCAAAAAGGGAGGTCTTGGTGTGCAATCGTCGGTTTACCTCCACTAGGCTTGATAAGAATTTGGTCTTGCCAAATACGCACCTTATTAGTAGATAATATAGAATAGACATTCTTCATTATCTCTCGGTGTGATACAAATGGTATCAATGCTTCATGTGCCAGTCTAGGATTCAAATATTGTTGAAATTGATCGCGGTATGACTCGGTAGTTTTAAACGGGGTTTTATATGAACTACTACAAATTATTTGTATAATCCTAGCCATCTCTCCTAATTCATCTTGAGACAAACAATTAGGAATCACCACATAACCATCTCTAAAAAACAAGTCTCTATAACTCATATATATAATATTCAATCATATATTTAGATGAAATATATTTTATTTTATAAGTAAATAAAATATTACATACTTTACATACTTGACGAATAATGGTTAAAAAATGGTTATAGGTCATATCTCTCGTTAAATAAAACTGTTTGGATCTATAATAACAGGGCAATAAATAATCTATATATTTCGTTAGAACACCATTCATTTTTGAACGAGCAAACGTATGTTCATTAATTAAATTATAATTTGAATATTTATCACTTAACTGTTGAATATAATATTTTATTTTATCATACTCTGGAACATATTTAAACATTTGTTTCATATATTAGTTTAATAAATTTATTAATCGGTTTGTAAAAATATACAACATAATTGTATTATTTTGTAAATTATTATAGACCGGTATATAATGTAATGTTAATTTTATAATTTTGTATCTAATATTGTCATTAAGTTTATCATTAAGTTTAATATAATTTAGAAAACTATGGAGTAAATCTAGAAAACTATACTCTTTTTCAATTATAGAATTTAATAATTTTTGAAGCTGTTCATTATCTTTTGTTAAACATAATGTATAATATTTATCCCACATTAAATTATTAATATGCATATGATGTTCTGATTTTATAATAGACATTTTTTGGATATAATTAATTGCTATAGCAATATTATATCCGGATTGTTGTAATATATCATCTACTGTTATCTTATGTAATACTATATTTTCTTGATCTATAATATAATTTAAATATGTTTTATAATATTGAGTATTCACACTCAATTCTAAAACCATACAACGAATAATCACATCTTTTATAATTTTATGTAAATTATTTAATGTAGCTATAAATGACCCACCTAAGTCTAAATATTGTTTAATTTTAAACTGTTCTTTATCTGTAAGTAAGTCTAAATCATCAATTAATAATATATTATCTTTTGTTGTATAATTATCTATAGTATAAACTACCTTATCTTTCATAAAAACACTTTTTAAAATATTTAATATTAATGTTTTTCCAATATTATATTTACCATATAATAATATAGCAAACTTAGATTTATCTTTTAACGTTTGTAATATATTATAACAAGTATAATAATGTAAATCTTCTAGTTGTTTTGGTTTATATTTATCTTTTAATAGCATAGTTTAGTTTTTATTTAAGTATTTAAATGATAATTCTATATGGAATATTATAATATATTACAAATAGAATCAAACGCCACACAAGAAGAAATTAAATCTGCATTCCGTAAATTATCTTTAAAATTTCATCCCGATAAACAGTCTTCCCACTCAAACAAATATAATAAAATACTAGAAGCCTATAAGTATTTATCTAACCTAAATCAAATTATTCCTTATATTGAAACAAATAATAAGGTAAACGATATATATACTACAGTTACTATAGAATTAACAGATATCTACAATGATACTAGTATACCCATTGAAATCACAAGAACTATTACTAAACAAAATAATAGTATAGAAGAGAGTGAAACACTATATATTCACATATGTTCAGGAATAGATACTAATGAAATTATTATTATTAATAACAAAGGTAATATTATAGAAAATACTCAGGGAGATATAAAAGTTAAAATAATAGTACATAACAATTCCATATTTAAACGTGAAGGTCTTAACCTAATTTTAAATAAAGAAATTACGTTAAAAGAATCACTATGTGGGTTTGAATTTAATTTTACACATATAAATAATGAAATATACTATATTAAAAATTATAATAATATTATATATCCAGCATATCAAAAAATATTACCACAATTAGGATTAAAACGTGATAAAATATATGGTCAATTAATCCTAAAATTTACGATTATATTTCCTACACAATTAAGTGAAAAACATAAACATATACTCAACACAATTCTTTAATAACACAATTCTTTAATAACACAATTGTTTAATTATGCAATTCGTTTAGTAGCTATATCCTTATGTACAATATATAATGAATTCTCCGTAGTAAGAATATATTCATTATTTACCTGATATATTTTACTAATAGGACTAGTATATTCATCTTCATTTTTTACTAGTAATTTTTCTTCATTCTCTCTAACACCTATAAAACACTCCGATTTTGTAGACTGGACCCAATAGTCTAACATAATAGGTCTATCTTCTGAAATAGCAATTTTACAAGCATTATGTATAGTTGTCTGATGTGGCATTGCAGCTGATTCATTTTCTTGAAAAATACTTTCTTCGGTCATATAATTAAGCTATTAATAAAAGTCTTTAAATCAAAATATATAAATAATATATATGAAAAATATAATTCAAAATTATTATATAATTATTGAACAGTTTAAAACCATATTAAAAGAACATACATTAAATAATAACCAAATATATATTATTGGACTACACATGTTAGAGCATATATTTAAATTTTGTACTATATATAATATACCACAATTAGATACTTGTAAAAAAGCTATATATTATTACATAGAATTTATACTACAATTAAATGAAGATATTAAACTCTCTACATTAAAACGAAATAGAGTATGTATTTTTATTTATAATAAATTATTTACATCACCACCTGAAATTAAGTCTACTATTCATTTAATAGAAATAAATAATATATTACAGATTTTAAATTTTCATTATACACATATTAAACATATAGAGTATTTAATTCATCCACTATCAAAATTATCTAAAAGTAAAATTATACAGTATAATCAATCTTTGCCTTATTTATTATATTATATTGATAATAAATCATTATTTATAAAACAACATGTACATTATATTAAACTATTAGAAAACACGGAACATAAATTCTTAAAAAAAATAAACAATAATTTATTTAAAATTGATAATACAATCATAAAACTTAAGCTAGAACATTTCATCTAGAAACGATAATTGTTCTTTTTCTAATAGGTTTTTTAATTTTAATTATATCTGGTTTAGCACTACTATATATATGGGGATACTCTTCTAAAATAATAGCCTTAATAAAAGTAAATATATAGTACAATATGTCTTTACTACATTTGCCCACTATTAAAATGCTTCCTGTGCGAAATATCATAAAAGAAACGATGGCTTTTGCTTTGATATCTTTTTTTTCTATACCATCTTTTATCATATCATAATAGTAAAATTTACACATAATCCCAGGATAAGAACATGGATCATACGAAACACTTAAATGATATTTTTGTTTTAATATAGTAGTTAAGGCCGAACGATTTAAATAAAATCCGCAATTAAAATTAGAATTCATTAATACAGTTTCTTTAAATGTAGTAAAATCTATATTTGGTAAGAATGGTTTTAATATTACCAATATCATATCTGTTACTTTTTTTAATATTATATCATTGCGAATTCCTGGTATTTCTACTTTACCAGTATTAAATATTTTAACATGATATTCTTTATAATTATTGTCTACTAGCAATCTTAAAATCATTACAAAACAATTATAAAACGCCCCTTTCTTTTTTTTCTTATATATATAAACATCTTTAGTACAAAGACCTATACTTATTTTATAAGTAATTTTAGTAGGATTATGATTTTTTTTAAGTAAATCAATTATACAATAATCTTCTTTATCAAATGATTTTATGATTTTATTTGCTTGCTCTTCGGATGTAAAATTATATTTCATTAATTTTTTTATAACTCCTTCTTGTTGCTGGTGAAAATATAGTGTAGGTATATTAGGAAATATAGATAATAAATCTATTACTGTATTTAAATACAAAATTACAGTTGTAGTTGAAATATATAATTCTGTGCAGTTGTTTTTTATATCTATTAATTTAGGTATATTTAATTTAGTAGTAATTATTGTATCAGACTTATTTTGCTTGAATAATTCCCAGGCGTTGTCACATGTTCCATCCATAAACATATATTAAATTATTAATATATGTTCAATTATTTTTTCTTTATATAAATTATATGTTACATGTTGAAAAGAAAAATGAACCACAAAATTTAGAAAATAAAAAACATTATGTAATTAATAATAATAATAGTTCTATTATATTTAATAAAAGAATTAAGGAACGGTATGCTGCTTATTATAATGTCTCCACCAATATAAAATATAATCAATATCCGGGTCATAAATAAATACTTTTTCTATAAATAATATAAAGTTAGATTCAAATAAAACGTTCTTAACATATGTTTCCAGACATAAATGTAATAATTTAGTAAATGAAATATTAAGTAATTTAGAATACTTATAAATAGTTGTTTTAATAGTTGTATTATGCAATTGTGATACTATATCTTGATATATTTCATCATTAAATATAGTAGTTTTACTATACAAATAATTTATCATACTTCTTATGTCGGTATTATAAAATAAACATATATTAGATAATTCATTCTCTGTATAGTTTAATTTTTCTTTTGAAACTATATGCTTTAATATATCAATAGTATTATATAAATTATTATATTCTAATACAATAAATTCTGATAATAAAGATGGTATAATTTTTGAAATATAGTTACAGATTAAACAATACACCACATTATCTTTATCTTCTATTATTTTTTTTAAATATTTTTGAGAATTAGGCATCATATAATCTACTTCATCTAATATAACAAATTTAGTTTCGGTAGATAATAATCCTTTACTATGTATAAAATCATATATAGTCTTTCGTATTATATCTATACCCCTATCATCCGAGGCGTTATAATGTAAGACTAGTCCTTTATTTTCTATATTATGTTTTTTTAAATATTCATGTATTATATTTATAATGGTGGTAGTTTTACCAGTTCCGGGTGGTCCATAGAGTAGTATATTTGGTAATATTTTTAAATCTAACATATGATTATAAAATAATTTATTTTCATCTAGCAATAATGTAGTATTTAAATATTTAGGACGATACTTTTCAACTAAAGGTATATCATACATGTTCTATATTGTTCTACTTTGTTTAAATAATTGATATGTAAATATAATAAGAAAGATAAATAAATGACTGGTTATTTGGAACTTATTATAGGATGTATGTGGTCTGGGAAGACGACTCGTCTAATTAATATATATAATACATTAGTTGAACAAGGAGAGACACCTATCATTATTAATCATACTATGATTAAAACAGATTCATCTACCCTAGTTACCCATGATAATAAAGAACTGGCATGTATATTTATAGACCATTTACATAACAAATATATACCATTACATATAAAATATATATTAATCAATGAGGGTCAATTCTTTCCTGATTTATATCTTTGGGTTAAGACTATGGTAAATACATATCATAAACATATTTATATAGCAGGATTAAACGGGGATTTTGAAAAAAAAGGATTCTCCAATATTCTTTCTTTAATTCCAGAATGTGATTCTATAATTAAACTCAATGCAAAATGTTCTATGTGTAAAGATAAGGACGCCATATTTTCACATAGAAATACCACAGATAAAGAGCAAATTATTGTAACCTCTGAAATTTATAAGCCTCTTTGCCGTAAATGTTATAATAAAAGTATTTAAATCATAAGGAAAATATAAAATATATGCAAAAAAAACGGGGACGTAAACCGAAAGGGGGTCAAATCATTAAAAAAAGTATTAAAAAAAAAGTAGAAGAATGTAATAAAAATATAATATTACATTTAAAAGTAAAACATAACAATGAACATGCAATAAAAGAGTATAATTACTATAATAATACTAAAAGCATAAAACCAAATCATATTAATATTATTCAATCAAAGTTAAAAAATCTGCAATATGATTTACATACACAGTCTATATATAATAATTCTAATTGTTTTTGGTGTACTTGTTCTTTTAAACATGACCCTATCTATATTCCTAGTAGTTTTACAAATGAAAAATATAAAGTATATGGAAATTTTTGTACTCCACAATGTGCAGCAGCATTTTTATTTGATGAAAGCCTAGATTCTACCGTAAAATATAATAGATATAGTCTATTAAATTCTATGTATAAAGATTTATTTACTTATAATAAAAATATTATTCCTGCACCTAAACCGTTTTATCTATTAGATAAATATTTAGGAAACTTGTCTATTGATGAATATAGAAATTTACTAAGTAAAAATGATAATACTATTTCAATTGTAGATAAGCCTATATCTAATATATTTCCTGAATTACATTCTAATACGTTATCTGGAATCTAATAGCTGTCTCATTAATCTAAATCGTTCTTGATTTGAAGTGTGTTGTTTAGATATATTAGGTTGTATATTATGTGCATGCATTAATACTAATTTAACCGAATAATTATGTTTTTGCAATTCTTCAATTGCTTTTTCTTTAGTATAGTCTGTTTGTCGCATAATAACATTGCTTAATTTATCTTCTAATTCTTCTTTTGATATATTTATCCGATTATTTGAACTATCCATAATTATAATATTATATTATAATATGGCAAATACTCTGCAAAATTTATGTCCTCCTGCATTAATCTATTTAATTTTTTCACTTACACAAATAATAATAGACATGTTTAAAGGATTATATAATACAGCCTTTCTTAAATTCTTTGTCATGATACTATTTACCTTTTTATTAAATGTTTTATGTTCTCAAGGATTAGATATTATTTCATGGATAATAGTATTCATACCTTTTATGCTTATGTCCATCATTACTGCTATATTATTATTTGTCTTTGGATTAGACCCTTATACAGGAAAATTACATTATAAAGATTTATTACATGATAAATAATTTAAATAGTATAGCATACTAATATAATGTTACACCAATTAAAACATACATGGACACTCTATTTACATTTACCTAATGAGACCGATTGGTCTATTAATAGTTATAAGAAGATATTAACCATTCAGTATGTAGAAGAACTTATTGAATTATATAAAATTATAACTAATAAAATGGTTATTTCATGTATGTTTTTTTTAATGAAAGGTAACATTAAACCTATGTGGGAAGACCCAGCAAATTGTAATGGTGGAGCTTTTTCCTATAAAATTAATCATAGAATAAGTTATTCTATATGGAGAACAATAACTTATTTGGCAATTGGAGAGCAGTTAGATAATACCGGTAAAAATATAATAACCGGTATTACTATATCTCCTAAAAAAAATTTTTCAATTATTAAAATATGGGTTAATACGGATAAATATACACAGGTTAATACTATACAATGTCCTTCTTCGCTTAATTTAACTAACTGTATTTTTAAAAAACATTTAACAACATAAATAAGTAGACTCTGAACGTTCATCATAATCTATAATTAATGGTTTAGCTTCTTTTTTTGGAATATTAGTAATTAACCAATAAAATGCATCTACTATATTATAACCACTTTTGGCCGATACATAATAGTGTGACTCCATGAAATCATTTGTTTTTGGATATCCTTCTATTAAATCTAATTTATTTCCTACTACAACTATCTTAATATCATCTGGTCCTTTTGATTTTAATTCATCTACCCAATGATGTGCTTCTTTAATAGACTGTTTATCTGTAATATCATATACTATCAATGCACCATTCGCATCTCTATAATACATAGGTACTAAAGCTTTATATCTTTCTTGACCTGCCGTATCCCATATTTCTATTTTTTCTTTGTTTCCTTTTTTATTTGTAAATATAGTACTAGAATAAGCCGCTCCTATAGTTGATTCTGTCGTAATCTTAAATTTACCAGATAAATATCTTAAAATTATACTTGTTTTACCTACGGCACTAGCTCCTAAGATTACTATTTTTTTAGATTGCATATAGTATAAATTTATAATAAATTTTCACTAGGCAATGGCGATAAACATAACTTAATAATACCTAATGAAGCTATGTGATATTGAACAATCAACGGTAAATCGTTTTCTAAATACAATTCAATTTGATTACATAAGGGGGTACATTTTATAAAATAGGAGAGATTCTTTAAAGAAAACACTCCCTGCACTATTTTTTTTGTATCTGGTTTCAACTTATAATCTAAACTACCATTTAATTCACTACGACTAATTTCCACATTTGCAAAAGACCCATTGCATTTAAAAATTAATTCATTGTCTAATGATTTAATCTCTACCTTATCTGATAAAAATCCTAAATCACGAATGATTTTTTGAAAATCTACGGAAGGCATATTTAAAACCGACGTAAATGTTACATGAGGAATTTCTAATTCTTCCTCATCCGGTTCTATCAATCGCAGTTTTTGTATTTTACACTGTTTGATATCTCCATTTTCAAATTTCAGACCTAAATAGGAAACGACTCCATCATAATAATCTTCTTTTTCTATATAAATTGTTAGTGTATCATTATTATCTATTGAATTAATTAAACGAAATAAATGCAACATATTCACTCCTATTAGTATTTTAGGTTTAGTACAAGTATACTCTTCAAAATTATCCGCTTCTAAAAATGTATGAACTAATACTGTATGCGATTTATCCATATTTATAATTTTAATTCCTTCATTTGTAAACGTAATATTTGTTTCTAATAATATATCTTTCAAAGCCATCATTAAAACTCTAAAAGGTGTTATTTGTACCGTTTTAATAGTTAATATATTTGACATATTAACTATTATAAATTATGCTTTAAATACTTTATCTACGAGTTCTCCTTGATTTTTTTCTCATTAGTACAAATTTACCTTTCTTTGGTTTATAGCCTGCTTTTGCTAATCGCTTTAAGCGTTTTTCTGTTTTATGTTTTTTTAAAGAAACTATATTGCCATGCTTATTTTTTAAAAGAGCTTTTCGTGTTAATCCTCCGGGAGTTTTATATGCACTATGATGCCAAACCTGTGCACGACTGCCTACTAATACTGGGTATTTTTTACCATGAATATGATACATACCATCCGAATGCTTATGATGCCGTTTTGTATTGGTCATTATATTATAATATTAGAAAATTATTTTATAGTAAATAGGGTGTTTTTACTGTTAAATGGAAGTATTCCACCAACATGTTTTAATCCGGTATTTTGATTTACGCTGAATGTTTGTATTTTTGCGTTTGAATTTAATTGTGCTTTCTTAAACATATTACTTAATAATTCTGCTCTTGAACCTACATTATAATTATTTTGAACTGTAGCCTTATCTGTATTTTTTTTTACTTTTGGACATAATGAATTTTTTAAATAGGTATAACGACAAGGAATATATCGTTTAGGCATTTATATTACACCCCGATTAAATTTTTTATATTCATAGATGTTCCTAATTGTTGTTTAATGGTCAGTTTTTCTTTAGAACTATCTCCCATAATATGTTTCACCATTCGCATATACTCCTCTATACCATCTTCGCTATCACTCCAATTGGGATGTTTACTTTCCCATTCTTTAATTTTTTTTAATTGTAAATGGGTAATTGAATCTATTCCTTTATTTAATTTTGTATTATTTACATCATAATTCCATTTATTTTTATCACGCACATAGAATTCTAATTTATTTTTATCACTACAATGAATCGGGCGGTTTTTTGGCTTAATATCTTTTAAATTTTTGACAAATATATTGGTTATTCCCTTTGCGTATCCATGATCACTTGTATATTTCAAATCATCTAGAGAAAGTGAGAGAGAATCTATAAAATCTTGGAAATTCATTGCATTTCTACACTCATGATTCAAAAACAAATTCACCTGCATATTCGTCACCATAGGTTTATTGTTTACACTCATAATTAAATCATTTAATTTTTCATTTTGTTCCTTAATTGTCTGTTTTAATTCATCTATATGTTCGCCCATTTTACTTTTTCCACATTTTAATTCATGCCTAGATAGACCAGACGGATATTTATATGATTTACCACAACAACCGCATACATAATTTGCCACACGTAAATGCTTTTGTGTTAAAATATGGCGATTCCATGCGTTCTTTTTATCCGTTCTATAATTACATTTACGACATTCATACATATAATTAACTTATATTTTAATTTTATTATATGCTTAAATACTTTTACCCTAGATACTTGTAATTTAATATAAATATATATTCGGTGTATTTTTATCCTACACAATTTATTTATGAAGGGAGATTTATAGTATATAGTGTTTGGTAGTTATACAAGAACAATGGAGGGCCTAAATTTGCTATTTTCATATCCCAAATCCCTTAGCAACTTTTTTAGCAAGGTAAATGGTATATAGATTGTGCCACTTCATCCGCCTAGAGAAAAACACATTACCTTTATTTTACATCCCCCTACAATACCCTCCTTACTTCCTTACCATTTTTACGATTTTTTTTTCGGTTTCACAATTTTGAGACCATACTTTGGTCTGGCGCGAAATGCCCCAAAAAGTTATCATTTTTATCATCTAAAGGGCATTTGAGCGGTTTTTTAAAAGTTTCCACCTTTGAGTTCTAGGGGGAGTTTTACAACCTCAAAAATCCAAATGCCCCAAATACGCGTTTTTTTATCATTTTTTATCATTTTGGCAAAAATGGGCGGTCTAGAAAAATGGGCAAAAAAGTGAACTTTATTTTTGTGACCAAAGTTTCCCTACATAATTTTGCCGAGTATAATTGGGTTTTATGACTGGGTGTAGGCATTTTGCTATTTTTACCCCTTTTTTGAAACTTTTTTGAGAATATGTAATTTTTACTCGAATTTCCCAAAAATTTTGGGGTTTCAAAAAAGGGATTATTTTAGTGTTTTACTTAGACGAGGACATGTCGCACCCGGGGGTCCCTGTCTGTTATTCACTAGAACTTATCTAGGTAAAATACGTTATAAAATGTTCAGTATCCTAATAAATCATTACAACAATCATGGTAAAATTGTAATCATTTAATATTTATTTTATTTACACTTATGCAAACCGTATATCAGGATGTAGGTTTAGTTAACTTAATTACACAAAAACAGTTGTATTTACTAGTATCTAGGCTAAAAACAAGTAATATAGTAGTATATTCTCTTACATCGCAAATATATTATTTTATCTGCTATATATTATATGGTTAAAACCAGAAAACATATAAAAAAATATAAGTATAATAAATCCAAAAGTAGAACATTTAGACAGCGCCCTAAACGATATATTAAGAAAAATGTTTCTAAAAAACGGATTCGCCGAAACCGAAAGAAATTAAGTAAGCGTTTTTATGGGGGGAGTACCCCCGATGCTGGTGACAATGATCAAGGAGCCAATTATGCTGGTAAGCAACAAAAGGTGCAAAAAAGTAGCTTCT
>CERS01182928.1_pt1 | contig 12512 bp, 9 predicted proteins | sample 356251 | NCBI WGS metagenome assembly CERS01 (sample SAMEA2621020, study PRJEB7988) | marine metagenome | isolation source: saline water (ENVO:00002010), including
ACAATTGCAATTCCAACATTTAATGGAGGAAAAAATCTTGAAAGAGCCATAGATTCATGCAAAAATATCAAACTTTCATCAGACAATTATGAAATATTGGTTGTTGATAATTGTTCAACCGATGAATCAATTTTAAATATAAATGAATTAAAAAATGAAATTGAAAATTTGGTAATTATAAAAAATAATGAAAATGTAGGAAGAATTCAGAATTGGAATGTATGTATAGATAATGCTTCGGGAAAATTTTTAATTTTTCTGTTCTCAAATGATACAATTAATGAGGAGAATAATATTCACGAATGTTTAGAAAAAATGGATAATGATGACTCTATTTCAATTGGATTTGCAGCATTAGTTAAAAAAGAAACTGAAAACTCATATTTGAAAAAATCATTTTCGGAAAATATTGTTGAATGTAAATCTGAATGTTTTACCAAAGAATGTCTTAACAGAGGATTGTTGCCATTTGGTCCTATTCAGTCCATTATATACAGAATAGAAGATATCAAAAAGGATCAAAATAGATTTCTTGACAACATGCCAATTAATGCAGATGAAATTTTTACATACAAAGAGGCCTTGAAACGTAAAAAAATATTATTCACACCAAAACCACAGATTACATGGGACCTAACACAAGGTAGATTCCACGGTCAAATGAAAATTGAGGATGAATTTAAAGAACATTCTGAAACATTAAAAATAATTTCAGAAGTTACAGGTATGAAAGTCGACTATGGATTGGTATCTACCTACAGAGCTATAAACCTATTGAAATTTACTACAGGAAATTTAAAAAGTGACGGTAAAAAAACAGCAACTAAACATCTTTTGTCAAAAATGAAAGAGAATAAATCATTTTTTAATACTGACAAAATATTATTAAAAACATTCTTGAATAAAATAAAAAATTCAGGGAAAGATGCAGATGATATTCTTTATTCAGAAATTATTGATAAATGCACAAAAAATTCTATGTAGAAATTCTGTATATTTTTCCTTCCATTAAGGAAATTACGTAAAGTGCACCATCAGGTCCAAATTTCATGTCACTAATTAAACCAAGATTCTTTGCAAAAATGATTTCATCGGTAGGTTCAGTTCCAGATGAATCATCAAGCATATTCAAAACATTATCTTGTAAATGTGGAGATTCAAAAACAAAATTTTTTCTTGTTTCATCTAATTTGAATTTGTAAATTGTTCCATTATTTGTATCTGCAACAAAAAGAAAATTTTCATAGTTTTTAAAATCATTAGAATTTGGAAATTCTATTGCTGTAACACCTACAGGTATTTCCCAACTAAATTCAGGTTCACTGTAAACATAATCAGAATATTCAGGAATTTTAAGTAAAGATTTTCCATTAGAAGGACCTTGAATTTTTGCCCAACCACTATTGAATTTATTTTCTACTAGATTTATCTCATCATAAACATCAGGTCCATTTTCTGTATCCCAAATAAAGCCTGTCTGAGGATCAACTGCTAAACCAAAGCTATTACGAATTCCAATTGCAGCATATGGACCCTCAGGTTCTATTTGGATTATTGTACTAGTATCTTTCCAATGACCATTTGAAAAATTTTCATAAGAGAACTGTCTTAAACATGAATCCAAATTTCCCAAAATATTAAAAATATTAAGTTCTGGAGGATTCTCTGATAAATCTGGTTGTTCAGATTGCCATCCAAATGGATTAGTAGTGTATTTTTGGAATGAAACTTTTGTACAGGAAAGTAAATGTTCAAAGCTATCAGACATTGTACGTCTTACATTCTCATCAGATGATCCTAAAGAACTAAAATGTCTGTAGCTTTCTTTTTCAGGGTGGTTTTGTAATAAACCAATTTTATAATTTTCGCCAGTTACAGCAAAAACATTTCCATCTAAATCACTAACCATTTCACCTCCCACATACTCTCTTTCAAATCCAGGAATTGTTTTTAGTAGAACAGGATTAACAAGATTTTCCCCATCCCATGAGTATTTGTAAATTCTATTTTCTAAAGCACGTCCTCCATCATGATATGCTTCTGTAAAAAACAAATAGACATCATTTTGAACTGATGTGATTCCCAGTAAACCATGTTCCCCATAATTACTAACTTCTACATCCAAAACAGGAGATTCTAAAAGAGAATTATTCTTAATGTGACGTACAGTTCCTGAGTTCTTTTCTAAAACTAAAAGATCATTTCCAATAAATTCCATATTTACTGGGACAAATAGTCCTGAAGCAAATTCTTCAATTTTAAAGTCAGAGTCCAAAATTATCGGTGATGTTTTAAAATCAGGTTCTATTCGGGATTCATTAAATTCAACATTACCAACTAGTACATAACCATTCATCCATGGATGTAAAGTACAAAAATATCCGAAAGTTCCTTCTTGTTCAAATTTATGAGAGAATGATTCGTTTGTTTTTAAAAAACCACTATCAAACAACTCACCATCATTCAGAGATATTGTTGGTACGGTGTTTGAAACCTGACTAACAACTACGTGGATAGCATCATCATTATTTGTCCAAGTTACAATATCACCAACTGAAATTTTTATGATATATGGATCAAAACAAGAGTTATCTAATTCACATCCAAGATTATAGGACCCTTTTGTATTTGAAACAACAAATTCAGAATTTGCAGAAACCTCTGAGAACATGTAAGATGAAGATAGGAAAAATCCCAGTAAAATCATTAGAAGAAAATACCTCATACAGGTATCTTTTATGGAGATTTAATAAATAATTCACATAAATTCAGTAGAAGACTCTAAAAAGCATACAAAAGCGAGAGATTTATGAAAGTTGCATTAGTATGTCCAGCATCATTACCTGCAACACAATTTGGAGGAATAGTGTTCTTAGCAGTTGATCTTGCGCGCGAGATTTCGGAAATGGGGCATGATGTGACAATATACACTACAGATTTAGATTTTAGTAATGGCACAGATAAATTTAATAAAAATTTACCACGCATTGAAAAATTTAAGAAATTTAAAATTAATAGAACCCATGCATGGTTTTCTTTTAAACTATTTTTTGTAAATACTTCAATGTATAATGAGATTAAACATGATAAACCAGAGATTATACATACGATAGGACTAAGAAGTTTTCAATCAATCATTGCATGGCGTATTTCAAAAAAACTAGGAATACCACTAATTTTATCAGATCAAGGTGGATTAACTACACATCCATTTCTTTCAGAATCAGGAATTTTATTAAAAATGTTGTATAAGTTTCAAGAATTTTTTATAAAATATATCATTAATCAATCATCAGCTATTAGTGTAGGAAATGAGTATGAAAAAGAAATATTTGAAAATTTGAATAATAAATCAAATGTGAAAATAATTCGTAATGGTATAGATTTAAAAAATTTGATTAGTACTCAAAATTTTAGGAAGAAGTATGGAATTGATTCAAAATTTGTACTTTTTGTAGGCAGATTCTCAAAAGTAAAAGGAATTAGAAATTTAATTCTTGCATGGAATAATATAAAAAATGAAAAGAGATTTTTCGATGTTAATCTAGTCATAATGGGAGTAGATTTTGGATATGAGAAAGAAATGGAGGAATTGATTCAAAATTTGGAATTATCCAAAAGAGTATTTGTTATTAAAAATCCGCCAAGAGAAGATGTGATATCTGCATATGGAGAGAGTGAGTTTTTGGTTTTTCCATCACAGTGGGAATTATCTCCATTAACTCCACTAGAATCATTTGCATTTAAGAAACCAGTGATTTCAACAAATGCCCATGGAATTCCATATACGGTAAAAAATAATGAAAATGGTATCTTAGTTGAACCTGAAAATATAGAAGAATTATCGAACGCACTCATAAAATTATTGAGTGATAAATCATTAAGAGAAAAATTAGGAATGGCAGGATATAATTTTGTACATCAAGAGTGTAATTGCACATCTATGGCAAAAAATTCACTAAAATTGTATGAACAAGTATTAAGAAATAACCATAATAATAGAGAGGTTTAGTGAGTCATTAATGAAAAAGGATTTTTTCAAAGATTCAAAAATTAAATATCCAGCATACGAACCATGGATCTCTGATGCAGATAAGAAAATTGTTAGTAAAGCAATGGAACAAAATATGCTTACACTTGGTCCACAGTTAGAAAAATTTGAACAATCTTTTTCCAAGTATACAAATGCAAAATATGCAATTGCAGTTTCAAATTGTACTGCAGCATTACATTTGTCGTTAAAAGCAATAGGAGTTAGTACGGGAGATGAAGTAATTATTCCAGATTTAACATTTGTAGCAGATGCTAATGCAGTTTTAGCATGTAATGCGAAACCAATAATTGTAGATATAAATAAAAATAATTTCTTTATGTCAATTCAAAATCTTAAGAAGAATATTACAAAAAAAACTAAAGCAATTATTCCAGTTCACATTTATGGCCAAGTTTGTAACATAGAAGACATTTTAGATGTTGCAAAAGATAATAGTTTAAAAGTTGTAGAAGATTGTGCCCACGCTGTTGGAACTTTCTATAATTCAAAACATGTAGGTACAATAGGAGAAACAGGATGTTTTTCATTTTATCCCACAAAAAATATGACAACAGCTGAAGGAGGAATGGTAACAACAAATTCAAAAAAAATTGCAGATAGTGTAAGACAGTTACGAAGTCATGGTATGACAAAATCACTTAAAGACAGATATTCAAAAGGATATCCATGGATATTTGACATTAAAGAACCTGGTTATAATTACAGATTAGATGAGATTAGGGCTGCATTAGGTATTTCACAATTAAAAAGAATTAAGAAAATCAATGATCTACGTAGAAATGCTGCATTTTATTATCATTCAAAATTAAAAAATATTTCAGGTATTATTTTACCCGACATGGTGAATGATAAAACTCATTCATATCATTTGTATACAATCAGAGTTACAGAAAAATTTAGATTATCAAGAAATCAATTATTCAAAAAACTAAAAGATAATGGAGTTAGAACAACAGTGTATTGGATGCCAGTTCACGAATATACGGCATATAGAAAATTTGCAAAATCATCATCAACAAAGAATACAAAGAGGATGTATAATGAAATTTTATCTCTACCGTTATTTCCCACAATAACAAAAAATCATCAAAATAAAGTTATCAACATAATAAAATCGTGTAAATAACTATCATATGATTTCATCCAAAGTAACATACCTATTTTCAGAGGAAGAAATTCTATGTGCCTCCATAACTTTTGCTTGATTTTCAAAATCTTTTTTAAAATTAAATGAACAATTATTTTTTTGTGATAATTCCAAACAGAATGCATCAATCATTTCTAGAAAATGATTTGTTGGGTCAATTTCATATTGTTTATTTTTTCTACTATTCCAATTTTTTTCAGTATTATATTTTAGATTAACAGAAGCTCGAAAATCAGACGGAACTGAATATGCTCTATCTAATGAAAGAATACCATCAGTTCCCCAAACTGCATAATTTGCTTGATAAAAATTTCCATTCCCAAATGTTATTGACGCAAATTTATTATTAGCATATGTCAAAATTGATGTTCCACGTGTATCAACACCGAACTTATCATCGATGTATAATTTACATGACACACCCAAAGGCTCTTCATCAAAGATCATTCTACTTGCACAAATCGGATAGCAACCAGAATCATTTAGAAATCCACCACCTAATTCTTTTTTATATCTAATATCGTTTTCAGGAAAAGATGGAAATCCAAAATTACCTTGAAAGGATATCAAATCACCAATTGAGTTATTGGAAATTAATGATTTAATTTTTTTGTGTTGAGGATGAAATCTAAACATAAAGCCCTCAAGAATTTCAACATTATTTTTATTGCAAACATCTAACATTTTTTTTGCAGATTCAAATGAAATGGTTGAAGATTTTTCGCATAAAACATGTTTACCTGCCGAAGCAGCCTTTATGACCCATTCTTCATGGGTTCCAATAGGAGTAGAAATGTATACAATGTCAATACTTTCATCAGATATTACATCATCATAACTACCAAATTTTTTACATTTAAATTCATTTGAAAATTCCTTAGCTTTTTCTAGAGATCTACTTCCAATCATTTCTAATTCTGCATTTTGAGATTGCATGATGCTTGGAATTACTGAACGTTGTGAAATACGTGAACACCCAATAATACCAAATTTCAATTTGGGATTCATTTGTTAATTACCATATCTATAAAATGAATAAAGTGTTGATAATATTCATGATTTTGTATTAGATTTATCAGCATTATGGAACTTTACTAGATAGTTTTATTATATTTTCTATTAATGAATCATAAAATTTTAGAGAAAATGAAAAAACTTTGAATAGTATCTTTTATAGGTAAAAATTCTGATTTTTTTTATATAATCTTGAAAATCATTGTAGGAATTCCAGCATTTAACGAGGAAAAAAACATAGCATCAATAATTACAAAATTAAATGAAATAACGGATACAATAATTGTCTGTAATGATGGATCTACTGATTTGACATCAAAAATTGCTAAAAAATGTGGTGCTGAATTAATCAATCATGAAAAAAATTTAGGTTACGGCGCAGCTATACGGAGTATTTTTCTTAAAGCAAAGGAATTAGATGCTGATGTTTTGGTTACATTTGATGCAGATGGACAACATAGAATTCAAGATATAGAAAAAGTGATCAGTCCAATAATTAATCAGGAAGCAGATTTAGTTATTGGTTCAAGATTTTTAGATCAAAGTGAAAAAGAAGTTCCTCAGTATAGAAAAGTTGGAATAAAAGTAATCACCAAGATTACTAATGCCAGTATAAAAAAACAATTAACTGATTCACAAAGTGGTTTTAGAGCTTATTCAAAAAAGGTAGTTGATGAATTAAATCCATCCGAAGTAGGAATGGGCATATCTACTGAAATTTTAATTAAAGCAAGTAGTAAAAATTTTAAAATTGTGGAAGTACCTATAAAAATTTTATACACAGGAGATACATCTACACATAATCCAGTATCACATGGTTCATCAGTTATTCTTAGTACAATCAAGTATACATCAATTGAACATCCACTCAAATTCTATGGAATACCATCAATGATATTTTTTATTATTGGTTTATCATTTACGTATTTGTCTGTACAGTATTATTCAGAGATTGGTAGACTAAATACTAACTTAACAATTGTTGCAGCAGGAACAATCTTAATTGCAGTTGTATTATTAATCTCAAGTATTTTACTATATAGCTTAGTCAGTGTTGTAAGAGAAAATAATAAAAAATAAAACTGTGAAATAATTGTGGGATAATTTTAAAGACATACTAAAAGAAAATAGAGGAATTTTTTCAATAGGGTTTGGAGAAAGTGCTGGAAAAATTATTTCTGCAATATTTTGGTTTTTGTTAGCAGGAATATTAGGTCCAGAAAAATATGGAGAGATCCATTATTTACTTGCAATAGCAGGAATGGCACAGATTTTTGCATTAATTGCAACATCTCAAACAATGACTGTTTATACAGCAAAAAATGTGAAGATAGAATCTACACTAATTTTAATTTCCATAATTGCAGGAAGCATAGCATTCTTAGTCATTATTATGAATTTTTACATGTTTGATGTAGCGTTCTTAGTTTTTGCATTCATAATATTTGAGCTTACTAATGGAATTTTGTTAGGAAGAAGACAATATTCTATTTATTCAAAATATTTTTTGATACAGAAAATTTTATTATTTGTGTTAGGAATAGGATTTTTCTATCAATTTGGATTTGAAGGAATCATTTTTGGTATGGCCCTAAGTTATGTTCCACATTTAATAATAATTTTAAAAGAAATGAAACGAACAAAAATAAATTTTTCTCTTTTAAATGCACGAAAAGGATTTATCATAAATAATTATGCAACTGTTTTATCCGGTTCATTTGCTAGTCAGATTGACAAATTTATCATTGTACCAATTTTAGGATTTACAATTCTAGGAGAATATTCACTATCAATGCAGATTTTAGTGATCTTATCTATTGGAAATGGAATAATTTTCAAATATTTACTTCCACAAGATTCGATTGGAATAAGAAATAAAAATTTGAAAAAAATGGCAATAGTGTTTTCTATTGCTATAGCATGTTTTGGAGCAATAATTTTGCCAATGATTATTCCAACAATATTTCCAGAGTATGAAGAAACAGTTGATGCTATTAAAATTTTAAGTTGGACTGTAATACCTGAAATGTTAATTTTAATTTATACATCAAAATTACTAGGATTAGAAAAAAGTAAATTTGTATTAATTAGTAATATAATTTCAACAACAGTTTTGATTATGGGCATGATTGCATTAGGACCAATATTTGGTATTTTAGGAATAGTTTCAATGGTATTAATTTCTACATGCATACAATTAGTCATTCTAATCATTGGGAAAAGAGATGTTGAAGGAAAATTAAATTATAAAAAGAGTGAATGAAACTTTTATGAATTTAATTCATGGAATTTTTTATAATCTAATTCAAAGATTTTTACATGAATTTTTTTAAATTCTAACTTTTTAGTGTCCAGGATATTTTTTAGATAAACATAATCATTTTCATTATTAAAAATATTGACTAAAAATGGATATGTGATTTCAGTAACATTATCTTTTTCAATTACAAGGTATTTTACATCCTCTTTTTCACAATTAATAATAAATTCAGTTAGATTAGAACCAAATATACTAACAATTTCTATATTTTGACTATCAAGTACATCATCAAATGTAATTTCAGATGTTCCTAATGAACGAAATTTTGTTTCTGAATCAGATAATTGAAGGTAGTTCATTGCTCTCAAGGTATTACCTGTATCCAAGACTTTTCCAGATAATTGATTATCAAGTATGCCTACAAATTGGATCTGTTCATCTTGTTCCAATTTATTTACAGTATCATATCTTGTTAAGAAAATTGATGAAAGTATTATAATTATTAAAAGAATTATGATTAATGCAGTGTTTTTTTGCTTATCAGTAAATGAAAATGTGCTTAAACCATATTCTATTAATCTTTGAATTGGAATAGTGGCAAAGATAATTAAAAATGGGAATAAGTAAAACAGAAACCTTCTTTCAGGAATAACTGAAAAAGAGACTACCATAGTACTTAATGTAATTATAATCAAAAACCAATTTGCATTGATAAATTTTTGATTTTGATCAAATGCTCTAAATGAGAAAAATATTCCAATTGGTAATAAAATAATCAGATATGGATATGAAATTTGTATTAGTTGTTGAATAATATTAAAAATTCCAGTAACTAGAAATCTATCAATAAATTGAAGTATTCCATTGTCATTAATGTAATCAATTGCAGTGTATTCGAGATTACTAGTGTTTAGAGATTGAAGAGTTGCAAATTCTCCTGTAAAAATTCTATTTCCATAATCAAAATAAAATGGATCATCATACATATCATATCTATTCATCAACATAGGTGACGCAATTAAGAAGAATATTGCTAGACATAACAAATATTTTCCAAATGTTTTAGTTTTAATTTGTGAATTATAGAATAGTATGATTGAAACTGTGATAAGCATTATTATTCCTGGCCATCGTACCCACCAGATAATACTTGCAAAAACAAAAGACAAGAAATGGAATTTTATTTTTTCTGATAAAATAAAATAAAATGATATCATAAATAATAAAATGTACAGTGGTTCAGATAATGCCTGACCAGAATTATAATTAAGATGAGGTTCAAATGCGAAAAGACATGCTGCCACAAGTGAATATTTTTCTGGAAAAAATTTTCTTGCGAGTATATACATTACGAATATACTAGTTATCGATACAGCAATGGAAACTATTCTGGCTGTATTAGCATAATCAAGAAAATTATCACTATCTACTAAATTCAGAAATGGACTAAGAAAAATGGTCCAACCTAATGTTTTTGATGACATAGGAGAATAGTCACCATTTGTATGAGCAATAGAACGTAGAATGTATCCAAGCCCATCTTCATCATTAGGAAAAGTAGAAAAATCTATCAGATACAATTTCATGGATAGGGATATGCACGAAATCAGTATTAAGAAAATAATTATACTAGATTTATTCAAAAATTCACCTATTCCAAAAAATAAATTCCTTAATTATGCCCAAACTTAATGATGAACCAGTTCCCAAAGGTTTCATTTTTCTTGTTCCACCAACTCGTTCACCTTCATTTCCAATAATTTCACAGATTTTTTGTCTTCTTTTGAGACCTCTAATACTCATTTGTTGAGTTGATGATAGATCCATTGCATCAAAATTTAATTCTGCAAATGCTTTTTTTGAAATAATTCTACTTTCATTTAATGTGTCGGTCCAATAACCTCCAAAAAAAACATTGGCAAGAAATGCAAACATTTTATTTCCAAAACTATCAATTTTTCCTGCATCTAAGTTTACAGAACCCTTACCAAATCTAGTAACTAGCACTTGATCATAACCTTCATTCATTTTTTCAATTAATAGTGGAATTTTTTCTGGTTCGTCATTTCCATCTGGACCAAACAATATGAAATTATCAGATTTTATCGAATTTGCGCCTTCTAAAACTGCAGCACCGTGGCCTTTTTGTTTTTGAATAATAACTTTAAAACCCATTTTTTTTGCTTCTTCAATAGTACCATCTGTGGAACCGCCATCAACAAAAATAATTTCATCCAGCCATTCTTTCTTAATTTTAGGAACTATTTTTTTTACGCCTATAATTTCATTTAAGGTAGTTATAATCAAGGCAGTAGTCATGAATTGACGAGATTTCTTAATTATATAAATAAGATTATGTTGTTATACGACTAATTTTCTAAAAAAAATCTAATCACTTGGAATTTTTATAATAAAATCTTTTGAAAGGTGCTTCAAAAGTAATTCTATTTTTAATAGCCCATTGAAAAAGTTTTTTCAATCCCTGATCCATTGTGATCGTAGGTTTCCAATTTAGTAATTTTTGTGCTTTATCATTATTACATACTAATCTATTAACATCATACGGTCTTTCTCTACTTTCATCATATCTGATTTTAATTTTCTTTTTTGCAATTTTAGATATTTTAAATGCTAAATCTCTAATACTGATTTCATTGCTTGAACCAACATTAATTATTTCACCTATAGCCTTTTTTGAATCAAGTGAACGAATAATTGCATTTGCAGTATCAGAAACAAATGTAAAATCTCTTGTTGCATCAACATTACCTAACATTAATTCTTTATTTCCATTCAATAATTGATTCATAATTTCTGGAATAATGTAAGGTTGAGTATATTGTGGACCATAGGAATTAAAAGGACGAATTATTACAACTGGAAAACCATTTTCTTTATGTAATGTAAATGCCACTCTATCTCCTGCAAGTTTACTTACAGCATATGTTGAATGTGGTGCGGTAGGATGATTTTCATCCATAGGTACATGCTGTGCACTACCATATACTTCACTTGTTGAAATATGAACAAAACGTGAAACTGTTTTTGACTGAATTGATTTCCAAAGTAGATTTACACTTCCAGTAGTATTAACATGAAAAAAATCAGCGGGATAATAAAATGAATCAGGAATAAAAGGTAATGCAGCTAGATGTATAACATATTCTTGATCTTTTACAGATTTACTAACAATTTTTTCATCAGTTATATCACCTTTGATGATTTTCAAATTTTTCTTTTCAGTTTTTAAATACTGTTTTTTGCCTGATGAGAAATTATCAAGTACAGTAACCATCGCATTTTTTTTAAGCAGTTGTGAAACTACCTCTGAGCCAATAAATCCAGCCCCTCCAGTTACTAAAATTCTCTTATCTTTGTAATTCATTTTATTCAAATTTTATATTATTTTTAACCCAATCAATGGTAAATTTTAATCCTTCATCTAACGGAGTTAGTGCTTTAAAACCTAATATTTTTGAGGCTTTATCATTTTTAAGAACACGCCTTGACTGACCCATTGGTTTTGATTTATCAAATATAACCTCAGGGTCATAATTACATATTCCAAGTATCTTTTCTGCTAAATCTTTGATTGTTACTGATTCACCACTCGATAAGTTAATTGGATCAGCTTCACAATATTTCTCGAGTGCTAAAATGATTCCTCTAGCAGCATCATTAGCAAAAATATATTCTCGGATTGGACTACCGTCACCCCAAATAACAAATGGTTTCTTTTTGCTCAATGATTTGAGTATTAATGCTCCAATAACATGTGAATGATTCGGATCAATGATTTCTCTAGGTCCATAAGAATTAGCAGGTCTGACTATTGCTACTTTCATTCCATATTCTTTAGAATGTGAAATTGCTTGTAATTCACCCATTCTCTTTGACCAAGAATATGATGCATGTATTTGTGGAGGATTTTCAATCCATGCATCGTCCTCTGAAAAATCTTTCTCTAAATCAGGATAAACACATGAACAGCTTGCATACAAAAATCGTTCAACATTTTCATTTTTTGCAGAATCAAT
>CERS01154434.1_pt1 | contig 12495 bp, 10 predicted proteins | sample 356251 | NCBI WGS metagenome assembly CERS01 (sample SAMEA2621020, study PRJEB7988) | marine metagenome | isolation source: saline water (ENVO:00002010), including
TGGTAAGGAAGAGGTCGCCGGTTCAATCCCGGCCGTAGGCTCTCTTTCAAAAATAATTAATTAATATTAATCACAGGAGGATTAATAAGAGATGTCAAAAGAGAAATTTGAACGAAGTAAACCTCACTTAAATATTGGTACAATTGGTCATGTTGATCACGGTAAGACCACATTAACCGCTGCTATTACGATGACACAAGCTAGTAAAGGACTTGCTGAAAATCGTTCATTTGATAGTATTGACAACGCTCCAGAAGAACGTGAGCGTGGAATTACTATTCAAACTGCGCATGTAGAATACGAAACAGCCAATCGTCATTATGCTCATGTAGATTGCCCAGGGCATGCTGATTACATTAAAAATATGATTACAGGTGCTGCGCAAATGGATGGAGCAATTCTGGTTGTCTCTGCTGCTGATGGTCCTATGCCGCAAACCCGCGAACACGTTCTATTGGCACGCCAGGTTAACGTTCCATCAATTGTAGTATTCATGAATAAAACTGACCAAGTTGATGACGAAGAACTTGTTGAACTTGTTGAAATGGAGCTTCGCGATCTATTAAATGAATATGAATTCCCTGGTGATGATATTCCTATAGTTAAAGGTTCTGCACTAAAAGCTCTTGATAATGTTTCTGATGAAGCTGCAACTGCATGCATAGCTGAACTTATGGAAGCTTGTGATAACTTTATTCCTGAACCAAAAAGAGATATAGACAAACCATTTTTAATGCCAGTGGAAGACGTCTTTTCAATTACTGGAAGAGGAACCGTTGGGACAGGTAGGGTTGAAAGTGGAATTGTTAAAGTCGGTGACGAAATAGAAATGATAGGTATGGGTACGGATAAAAAGACAACAGTAACTGGAGTTGAAATGTTTCGTAAGCTTCTTGATGAAGGTCGCGCTGGTGACAATGCTGGTCTTTTGCTTCGCGGAATTGATAAAGAAGATTTAACCAGGGGAATGGTTCTTGCTGCCCCAGGCTCAATTACTCCTCATACTAAATTTAAAGCTAGTGTTTATGTGCTGAAAAAAGATGAAGGTGGTAGACATACTCCTTTTTTCAATGGCTATAGACCTCAGTTTTATTTTAGAACTACTGATGTAACAGGAGTAGCTACTTTGCCAACTGGAACAGAAATGGTTATGCCTGGGGATAATGTAGAACTGGAAGTTGAATTAATAACACCAATCGCCATGGATAAAGAATTGCGTTTTGCTATTCGAGAAGGTGGACATACAGTTGGCGCAGGTGTAGTAACAGAAATTGTTGAATAATTAGATACCTCTTATATGGCTGGCAATAGTAAACGAGACATAATTCAGTTAGAAAGTACCGCAGGTACTGGCTATCGTTATACGCTTACTAAAAGTAAGCGGACACATCCTGAGCGAGTTGAATACCGCAAATACGACCCGGTGATCCGCAAGCATGTCATCTTTAAAGAGACTAAATAAATCTTTCTAATAAAGTTTTCTTTGTTAGAAAGATTTGATTAATAAATATAGGAGTGTAGCTCAATTGGTAGAGCACCGGTCTCCAAAACCGGGGGTTGCAGGTTCAAGTCCTGTCACTCCTGCTTTGGTGCCTTGATTAGTTTTTTGTATGAATAGAATTAAAAAGTTTTTTTCAGAAGTTTCAGTCGAGATGAAAAAAGTTTCATGGCCTAAATGGGATGAGCTAAAGGGTTCAACTTGGGTTGTTTTATCTTTTTCACTAATTGTTAGCATTTTTCTCTTTTTTATTGATAGGATTTTATCAAGCGTCATGCAGGTAATTTTATGAATTGGTATCCACTAAGAGTTATTTCTGGAAAAGAAGGAAAAGTTAAAGAAAACCTTTTGTTTGAACTTGACTATCAAAATCTTGTTGATGAAGTCAGCGATATACTCATTCCTTCTGAGAATATTGTAGAAATGAAAGATGGTAAGAAAAAAATAAAAAATAAAGTTTTTTTCCCTGGATATATTTTAGTACAAATGTCTGATTCTAAGGAGGCTCGTCATATTATAGAAAATATGGATGGTGTTATTAGTTTTGTTGGTCCTAATGGCAGTCCCCAGGCGCTTAAGGAAGATGAAATAACTCGTATTCTTGGTGAGGTACATGGAAGAGAAGGTAAAGAGATTGTTGTGGCCCCCTATAAAGTAGGCGACTCTGTCAAAGTTATAGATGGTCCTTTTGCGGATTTTAATGGCCATGTAAATGAAGTCAATGAAGAAAAACAAAAAGTAAAGGTTTCAGTCAGCATTTTTGGAAGATCTACACCGGTTGAGCTTGATTTTTTACAAGTTGAAAAAGAAAAATAAATAATTATTATGGCAGACAAAAAAATATCTAGTTATATCAAATTACAAATTCCTGCTGGTCAAGCTAATCCAGCTCCTCCCGTTGGTCCAGCTTTAGGGCAGCACGGTGTCAATATTATGGAGTTCTGCAAGGCTTTTAATGACTCTACAAAAGAGCAAACTGGTATGATTATTCCGGTTGTAATTACGGTTTTTGCAGATAGAAGTTTTAGTTTTATTACAAAAACTCCACCCGCTGCTATACTATTAAAGAAAAAAGCGGGGATACCTAAGGGATCTGGTGAACCAAATCGAGAAAAAGTAGGCAAGGTATCAAATGCAGATCTTAAAGAAATTGCCGAAATGAAAATGAAAGATTTGAATGCAAATTCTTTAGAAATGGCGATGGAAATGATTAGAGGAACAGCTAGAAGTATGGGTTTGGAGGTGGATAATAAATGAAAATCACTAAAAATAGAAAAAAAATTAATTCAGAAGTTGATCAAACAAAAAATTATTCTATTATTGATGCGATTAAAATGCTCAAATCTTTTAAATTTACTAAATTTGACGAATCTATTGATTTGGCAATTAATTTAGGTGTTGATCCCAGACATGCTGATCAGAACATAAGATTAACCACTTCACTACCACATGGAACCGGAAAAGAAGTGAAAGTTTTAGTGGTTACTCAGGGACCTAAAGAGCAAGAAGCAAAAGATGCTGGAGCGGACTATGTTGGTAAAGAATTTCTAGATAAACTTAAATCTGGATGGGATGATGTAGATAAAATTATTGCAACGCCCGATATGATGCCAGAGCTTGGAAAGCTCGGTAAGGTGTTGGGGCCAAAAGGTTTAATGCCAAACCCAAAAAGCGGTACAGTTACTACAGATATTTCTAGCTCAGTTAAAGAGATTAAAGCAGGAAAAATTGAATTAAGGGTAGAGAAAAACGGTATTGTCCATGCTCAGTGTGGAAAAAGTTCATTCGATGAATCAGCCTTAGAAGAGAATGTTAAAACAATCTATGAAACTATTATGAAAGCTAAACCTGCATCTGTCAAGGGCACCTATTTCAAAAAAATGACTATTTCATCAAGTATGGGTCCTGGAATAAAAATTGATCACGGAAATATTTAAGATTATGCCAAGTCCAAAAAATATTACCCAAGTAGAAGAATTAACGGATAAGCTAAAGCGCGCAAAGGCAATTTATATTACTGAATATTTAGGATTAAATGTTGAGAATATTACAAAACTAAGAAAAGAGTTTCATACCAATAATGTTGAATATAAAGTAACTAAGAATACATTGTTAAAGCTTGCTGCAGAAAAAAGTGATCTTGCAGGTCTAGATAAATATCTAAATAATTCTACGGCTATTGCATTATCTTATGATGATCCTACAATTCCGGCTAAAGTAATAAAAAGTTTTACGAAAGAAAATGACCTACCCGAAGTTAAAGGTATAGTATTTGAAGGCGAAGTTTTAGATGGAAGTGAATTTAAAAGATTTGCAAATGTTCCATCTAAGGAAGAGTCACTTGCAATGATGATATCTCTTCTTAAGTCTCCATTAACAAAAATTGCATTGGCATTGAAATCACCAATGACAAATATTGGAAATGTATTGAATAATTTAAAAGAAAATAAAAGTAATTAAGGAGCAAAAAGATGGCTGAAACTAAAAGAGCAGATGTTCTAGCATATCTAGAAAACGCTAATATGATTGAAATTTCTGAATTGATCACTGAGATTGAAGAAAAATTTGGCGTTACGGCTGCTGCACCTGCAGTTGCTGTTTCTGCAGCTGGTGGCGGTGAGGCGCAAGCCGATGAAAAAGACTAGTTTGATGTTATGTTAACGTCTGCTGGTTCTTCAAAAATAAATGTGATTAAAGTAGTTAGAAGCATAACTAGCTTAGGGCTCAAAGAAGCAAAAGAACTGGTTGATGGAGCACCAAAAGCTATTAAAGAAGGGGTGGCTAAGGCCGAAGCAGAAGAAATGAAAAAACAGCTTGAAGAAGCTGGTGGATCAGTTGAGCTAAAGTAATAAGCTTTAATCCATATTTACTTCACATTAACATATTTTAAAAATTTATAAATGGAGGCTTAATTGGCTACCACGTTAAATACGTACGCAGAGCGCACATCATTTGAAAAAACTAAATCTGAAATAAAATTCCCTGATCTTTTAGCTGTTCAAATCGATGCCTTTCAATCATTCATTCAAGAACATGTTCCTGAGGATGAAAGACTAGACATTGGTTTGGAAGAAGTTTTTAAATCAGTCTTTCCCCTTGAGGATTCACATAAAAACTATGTTTTAGAATATAAAAGTTATTTCTTAGGATTGGCAAAATATACAGCGGAAGAGTGTATGGATAGAGGTTTAACATTCTCAGTTCCTCTTAAGGTAAGATTAGTCCTTCATATAACCAATGAAGATGATAGATCTAAATACGATCAATCGATTGAGCAAGAAGTTTACTTTGGAAATATCCCTTACATGACAAACAAAGGCACTTTTGTTATTAATGGAGCAGAAAGAGTTATAGTCTCCCAATTACAAAGATCGCCTGGAGTTTTCTTCGATCAATCTGTTCATCCAAATGGTACAAAACTCTTTCAAGCCAGAATTATCCCCTTTAGAGGTTCATGGGTTGATTTTACGACAGATATTAATGATTGCCTTTTCTGTATCATTGACAGAAGGAGAAAGTTTCCTGTAACTATGCTGCTTCGCGCTCTTGGTTACTCAACTAACGCTGACATATTTAAAGCATTTAATTGTATTGAGAAAATAAAGCTTAATAGTAAAAATGCAGAAAAGTATATTGGCTCAACTGTTGTTGATGACGTTATTGATCAAAAGACAGGAGAAATTTTTCTTGAAGGTGGAGTTGAACTTACATATGATAATTTAGCCGAGCTGAAAGAATCAAAAGTGAAAACAATTAATATTGTTAATCAAAATAAAGATTTCCATTCTATGATGTTATTAAACACTATGACGAAAGATCCAAGTAAAAATACTGAGGAAGCATTAAATATAGTTTATCAATTATTACGCTCAGGAGAACCCCCTAATCTCGAAACTGCTCAAAAGTTTATCGAAAGAATATTTTTTAATCCTAAAAAATATGATCTTGGAGAGGTAGGGAGGTATCGACTAAATCAACAATTTGCCTTGAAAGTACCAGTGGAAAGCACTGTTCTTACAATGGATGATATCATTCAAGTAATAAATTTTTTAGTTGATATGCGAAAAGGTGAAAGAGGATCTGATGATATTGACCATTTAGGAAATAGGCGTGTTAAATCTATTGGTGAGCAACTAACTAATCAATTTTCTGTTGCTTTAAGTAGAATGTTGAGAACAATTTATGAAAGAATGAATCTTCGAGAGCAGGAATCTATTACCCCTCAAGACTTAATTAATTCTAGAGTTGTTACAACCGTTATTAATACTTTTTTTGGAACTAGTCAGCTATCACAGTTCGGAGATCAAACTAATCCTCTTGCAGAAGTTACTCACAAACGGCGAATTTCAGCTCTTGGTCCGGGGGGCTTGACTCGTGAAAGAGCTGGATTCGAAGTAAGAGATGTACATTATACACATTACGGTCGATTATGTCCTATTGAAACACCAGAAGGACCTAATATAGGATTAATTTCCTCGCTAGCGCTACTCGCAAAAGTAAATCGACATGGTTTCATTGAGGCCCCTTACAGAAAAGTTGAAAATAGGAATGGCAGTGCCTTTGCTACTCATAAAGTTCAATATTTATCTGCTGATGATGAAGATAGGGTTATGATTGCTCAATCTGATGAACCCCTGAAAGGAAAAGAAGAAAAATTAATTAATGAAAATATACGCGCAAGAATTAAAGGTGATTTTCCAATTGTAACTCCTGATCAAATTGAATTTATGGATGTTGCTCCAAATCAAATTTTATCAGTTGCAGCATCATTGATTCCTTTTCTGGAGCATGATGATGCAAATAGGGCACTTATGGGCTCAAATATGCAGCGGCAAAGTGTCCCTTTAATGAACCCTGATGCTCCGATTGTAGGTACTGGCATGGAAGGTAAAGTAGCCGTTGATTCAAGAGCAGCTGTTGTATCACCAGTATCTGGAAGAGTTGATTATGTTGATTCTGAAAAAATAGTTATTAAAACTTATGATGTTCCAGAGGATTTGACGTTGATTGAAGGGGAAAACCTTATTACTATTAAACTTAGAAAATATAAAAGGACAAATCAAAATACTTCACAGAATCAGCGCCCTATTGTCTCTAGAGGAGATAAAGTTAAAATTGGTGATCCAATTGCTGATGGAACATCAACCAGTAATGGTGAACTTGCATTAGGGAAAAATGTAACTGTTGCATTTATGCCATGGCGTGGTTACAATTTTGAAGATGCAATTGTAGTCAGCGAAAGGCTAGTTAAAGAAGATCTCTTTTCCAGTGTTCATGTAAATGAGGTTGAGCTTGAAGTCAGAGACACTAAAAGAGGTCAAGAAGAATTAACTCCAGAAATTCCTAATGTTGGTGAAGACGCAACAAAAGAATTAAATGAAAACGGAATTATAAGAGTTGGAGCAAAGGTTAAGGATGGAGATATTATAATTGGTAAAGTCACTCCAAAGGGTGAGACAGATCCTTCTCCAGAAGAAAAATTATTAAGAGCTATTTTTGGAGAGAAAGCAGGTGAAGTTAAAGATGCTTCTAAAAGAGCAGATCCAGGTCTAAATGGCGTAGTAATCGGTTCCAAGCTCTTTGAAAAGAGAAGCAAGAGCGCTAGAGCTGAAGAAAAGAAAAACATTATTGAACTTCAAAAAAATTCTGCTACAAATAAAAAAGAATTGAAAGATTCTCGAGATGTCAAGCTTTTAGACTTATTAAAAAATGAAGTTTCAAATGGAATCAGAGATATTTCATCGGGAAGAACCTTGATTAAAAAAGGTACAAAGCTTACATCGAAGAGATTAAATAGTTACAACTTAGAACGCTTCAATCAAGATGAAGCGTGGGTAGAAAATTTGCAAAGCTGGAGAAAGATTAAAGCAGTATGGAGATCATTTTGGAAAGAATGGAGAATGATTGAAGAAAATCTTGAAAGAGAAGTTTTTAAGTTAAGAATTGGAGATGAGTTACAGCCCGGCATTTTAAAGCTAGCTAAAGTTGATATAGCAAATAAGCGAAAGCTTCAGGTTGGAGATAAAATGGCAGGAAGACATGGAAATAAAGGGATTGTTGCAACTGTTGTGCCTGATGAAGATATGCCATTTTTAGAAGACGGTACCCCAGTAGATGTAATTTTAAATCCCCTAGGTGTTCCTTCTAGAATGAATTTAGGTCAGCTGTATGAAACAATGCTTGGTTGGGCAGGCGATATACTGGGAGTATCATACTCAACCCCAGTATTTAATGGCGCAACTCCATCTGAAGTTGAAAATGAATTAAAAAAAGCTAAGCTACCCTTGACTGGAAAAACACAATTGATTGATGGTAGAACTGGTGAAAAACTTGATAACCCAGTTACAGTTGGCAATATCTATATGATGAAATTAAGCCATATGGTTGAAGATAAAATGCACGCTAGATCTACAGGTCCATACTCATTAGTTACTCAGCAACCATTAGGTGGAAAAGCTCAATTTGGTGGACAGAGATTTGGAGAAATGGAATGCTGGGCGCTTGAGGCTTATGGAGCTGCTCATACACTTCAGGAGATACTTACAGTTAAATCAGATGATGTTGAAGGCAGGTCTAAGGTTTATAATGCAATTGTAAAAGGTGAAGACTTACCACCGTTCGGAGTTCCAGAATCCTTTAATGTGCTTATTAAAGAGCTTCAAGGGCTTGGTTTAGATATAGAATTAGATTAATGGAGATATATTTTGACTTTTATTCAAACAAATAAAGTAGATACAAGTAAAGGTTTTTCATCAATAACAATTGGTCTTGCTTCCCCAGAAAGTATTCTGCAGAAGTCCTATGGTGAAATTATAAAACCGGAAACAATTAATTATAGATCTTATAAGCCTGAAAAAGATGGTTTATTTTGCGAGAAGATTTTTGGCCCAGTAAAAGATTATGAATGTCATTGTGGGAAATATAAGGGTATAAGATATAGAGGAATTATATGTGATAGATGCGGTGTAGAGGTGACAAGAAAAAAAGTTCGTAGAGATAGAATGGGGCACATTACCTTAGCTGTTCCTGTTGTGCATATTTGGTATCTCAGATCAATCCCATCAAAATTAAGCTATCTTGCTGGTATTTCTACAAAGGACCTAGAGAAAATTGTCTACTATGAACAATTTTTAGTTATTGAGCCAGGCAAAAGTGACGCTACACAATTTACAATTATAGATGAAGATGAATACATGGAGTATGAAAGAAGCTATGGCTTTGATGCTGTCTCCGAAGAAGATCGCGATAATGAAGATTATTTTTATGCAGCAATGGGTGGTGAAGCTCTTAGAGAAATGCTATCAAGAATGAATTTGGTTGAATTAAGAAGAGAAATGGAAGATGTATTAAAAAATTCAAAATCTAAACAGAAGAGGGAAGAAGCCCTTAAAAGACTAAAAGTAGTAAAATCTTTTCTTGTAGATATTTCCACCGTTAAAAAAATAAATAAACCAGAATGGATGGTTATATCTATCCTTCCTGTTATCCCACCTGAGCTTAGGCCATTAGTTCCTCTTGATGGAGGGCGTTTTGCAGCTAGCGATTTAAATGACCTATACAGAAGAATTATTATAAGAAATAACCGCTTAAAGCAATTAATGGAAATCAAAGCACCTGATGTGATTTTACGTAATGAAAAAAGAATGCTTCAAGAATCAGTTGATGCACTTTTTGACAACAGCAGACGAAAAACAGCAATAAGAAGCGGCACTCGTAGACCGTTAAAATCTATTTCAGATATGATTAGAGGTAAAACTGGAAGATTTCGCCAAAACCTTCTTGGAAAAAGGGTTGATTATTCAGGAAGATCTGTCATTGTTGTTGGCCCTGAGTTGAATCTCCATGAGTGTGGTTTGCCAAAAAATATGGGTTTAGAGCTTTTTAAGCCTCATATGATTAGTGAATTAATGAATAGAGGGTATGCCCAAACCCCAAGAAGCGCTAAATTGATGATTGAAGATAAAGATCCAATTGTCTATAAGGTCTTAGAATATGTTGTAAAAGATCATCCAGTTCTTCTAAATCGCGCCCCCACACTTCATAGGTTAGGTATTCAGTCTTTCCAGCCTGTTTTGGTTGATGGCAAAGCTATTAGAATTCATCCATTAGTATGTTCTGCTTTTAATGCAGATTTTGATGGTGATCAGATGGCAGTTCATGTGCCGCTTTCATTAGCTGCACAAATGGAAGCCCGTGTCTTAATGCTTTCGAGTCATAATATTTTACACCCAGCAAACGGTAAACCTCTTGCGCTGCCATCCCAGGATATGGTTTTGGGGACATATTACCTAAGCCTAAAAAAAGAAGGCTGTAAGGGTGAAGGTAAAACTTTTGGTTCATTTAATGAAGTTTTACTCGCTTATGAAGGTAAAGCAGTTGAGGTGAACACAATAATCAATGTTCGACATAATGGAAATTGGCATAAGAATACTACCGTTGGAAGAGTAGTTATTAATTCAATTATTCCTTCTGAAATTAACTATGTTGATGATATAATTGATAAAAAACGTTTAAGTAAGCTTGTAAATGAGATATATTTATTATCTGGAAATAAAAAAACTGTTACATTTCTTGATAATTTAAAAACTTTAGGTTTTAACGCTGCTACCCAAGCAGGGCTTTCTATTGCTGTTAGTGATATCCAAATTCCTGAATCAAAAGATTCTATTATAGATGAAGCTCAAAACGAGGTTGATATTATCAAGGACAAATACCAAAGGCATATACTTACGGAGGGAGAAAGATACAATAAAGTTATAGATGTTTGGACGCACGCTACAAATAATGTTGCATCAACAATGATGGATGGTATGAAAACTAGTGATCAAGGCTTCAATCCGGTATTTATGATGGCTGATTCTGGAGCAAGAGGTTCTCAGGATCAGATCAAACAGTTAGCTGGTATGCGTGGCCTTATGGCAAAACCACAAAAATCAATGACTGGAAGTAAGGGTGAAATTATTGAATCTCCAATTACTTCAAACTTCAAAGAGGGCTTATCGGTTCAGGAGTATTTTATTTCTACTCATGGCGCAAGAAAAGGTTTAGCTGATACTGCTCTAAAAACTGCTGATGCAGGTTATCTTACTCGTAGGCTCGTAGACGTTGCACAAGATGTGGTTATTTCAGAAGTAGATTGTGGGACAATTAACGGAATAGTTGCGGATGACCTAAAAGAAGGTGAGGATATAATTGAGCCATTGTCCGAGAGAATTTTAGGTAGAACAACCCTTGAAGATTTTATTGAAAATGGAAAAGTTTTGATTAAGGCTGGAACTATGATCAGAGATGAGGAGGCTAAATTAGTTTCTGATAGTAATGTTGAATCATTAAGAATTAGATCTGTTTTAACATGCGAATCTCTAAGAGGTGTTTGTGCAAAATGCTATGGATGGAATCCATCAAATCATAAACTAGTTGACCTTGGAACTTCTGTTGGTATACAAGCTGCGCAAAGTATTGGAGAGCCAGGGACTCAGCTTACTCTACGTACTTTCCATATTGGAGGAACGGCTACTCGAATAATAGAACAGTCTGAAATGCAAACAAAGCGTGCTGGAATAGTTAAATATTCAGACAATTTGGAAGTTGCTAACGCCAAAGATTCATCAGGTATTAGCGTTACTAGATGCATGGTAAGACATGCTAAACTAACAATAACCTCAAGCGATAAAAAAATATCTAGTGACTACAATGTTCCTTATGGCGCGAATCTAAATGTAGAAGATGGAGAAAAAGTTACTGCTGGAACTATATTATTTCAATGGGATCCTTACACTGATGTAATTTTAGCGAGACAAACAGGTATTGTAGAGCTTAAAGATTTTATTGAAAACGAAACTTATCAAGTTGAGGCTGTCGAAGGCGGTAAGAAGCAAATGGTGATTGTTGAATCTAAAGATCGAAATCTAAGTCCACATATTGAAATCATTGATTCTAAAGGCTCTATACTTGCTGGGGGAACCATTCTCCCTGTAACTGCAAATTTAACAGTTAGACAAGGCGATAAAGTAAAAAGAGGTCAAACTCTTGTAAAAATACCAAGAGCAATTGGAAAAACGCGTGATATTACTGGTGGATTGCCGCGAGTTACAGAATTATTTGAATCTCGTAAACCTGCTGATCCTGCAGTTGTATCTGAAATTGATGGAGTTGTTAGTTTTGGTGAAACCAAAAGAGGTATAAGAAAAATCAATATAACAGGTGTTGATGAAGGAGTTAAGACTTATTCTATTCCTTACGGAAAGCATGTTGTTGTACATGAAGGAGATAAAATTATAGCAGGTACATCTCTCTGCGAAGGAAGTATTTCTCCTGTTGATATCCTTAGAATTCTTGGTCCAAATAAAGTTAGAGAATATCTTGTTAATGAGATTCAAGAGGTATACAGATTACAAGGAGTCAAAATTGATGATAAGCACATTGAGGTTATTGTTAGACAAATGATGCAGAAGGTAAGTATTGATGAAGCTGGCGACTCTAACTTCCTACCAAAAGACAGAATTAACAGAGCAGAATTTTTTGAAACAAATGAAAAACTAACATCGATGGTTGTTGTTACTGATTCTGGTGATTCTGAATATGAAGAAGATATGTTGGTTGATAAAAAAGAATATCTTGAAACAAACAAATCACTTAAAGAAGAAAGTAAAGCGCCCGCTAAATCTCGCAAGACTAAACCTGCAACATTCGAACCGCTACTTATGGGAATTACTCAAGCATCCCTAAATACTGAAAGTTTTATCTCGGCAGCTTCATTTCAAGAAACTACAAGAGTTTTGACTGATGCTTCAACTTCAGGAAAAACAGATTATTTGAGAGGGCTTAAGGAAAATGTTGCAGTTGGAAGGTTAATTCCTGCGGGTACTGGATCTCCTCATTTAAGTGATATTATTGTTCAAAATCCTGAAATAATTACAGATATCAATGAAAAGGATATATCAGAAGAAGAATCTGAATCTGTTGAAACTCAAAAAACCTTAGAATAACAAAAAAAA
>CERS01088756.1_pt1 | contig 12491 bp, 10 predicted proteins | sample 356251 | NCBI WGS metagenome assembly CERS01 (sample SAMEA2621020, study PRJEB7988) | marine metagenome | isolation source: saline water (ENVO:00002010), including
CTCTAAACCAGTACTGGTTTTTAGAATCCATTGGTTATTTGCACGACTTATAGAAATAACATGTTCATTTTTTCTAATTGAATTGCTTATTTTTTCAGCAAGTCTTTCCACGATGTGACCTATTCCATTGGGGTGTGTGTAGAAAACTGGCAATTCAGGATCAGAGTTTTGTTGTGTCTCTTTGAGTCCGGCAATTAAGCCGTCTTCGTGACGGGCAGCTTCTAATAGTTGAGGAGCCAGAGTCTCGCAACTCATTTCATCTGGAATTCCAGCGTTGATTCCTCCTAGTAGTGGATCGACGAAAAGTTCAAAAACAGAATCACCTACACAGTCACGAATCAAGTCACCTATGGCGACGTCGGCTTCTTCAGGTAGTTTTTTGCTGGGTCTGCCCCCTTTGCTGATTTTAAGAACATCATCAGAGTTCAATAATCCAGGAGGCACTGAATGCGGGTCAAGAGGAATCCCTAAAACGTTCGGAGATGGAAGCGGCTCTAGCGATCCGTTCACCCAGATTGATGCAGAACGAGAATGGGGAGAAACAAATTCTTCTGAGATTCCAATTTCATCGAAGAGGTCTTTAGCCCACGGAGCTCTAGCCAAGAACGCATCCGCACCTTCGTCCAGCAAAAAACCTGAAAAAGGGCTAGTTTTTAGCTTCCCACCAGTTTGTTTTTCACTCTCTAAAACAACTACTTCAAAGTTTTCTTTGCTCTTCAAAAGACGATAAGCAACTGTGAGACCGGTTATACCTGCACCTACCACGAAAACTTTTTTCTTATCCATCTTTTCTTTCGGGAAGTTTATGAGAATGAACCATTTCAACTACACGGGAGAGTACGTCCGGATCAGTAGTGGGTAGGACCCCATGACCGAGATTGAAAATGTGACCAAAATGATTGTTATTAAGAGTAAGAATTTCAGACACAGCTTTTTCCACTACTTCTATGGGCTCTAAACAAATTTCAGGATCTAAGTTTCCTTGGATAGAAATTTCATTTCCTAGTTTTTCTCTAGCGACATTTATAGGTGTTTTTGAATCAATACCCACTACATCTGCTCCTGCTGCGGCAATGAGGTTCAGAATTGGTTCTGTCCCCACTCCAAAATGAATTTTTGGAATATGAGAAGCGTCAATTGATGAAAGCACTTGTTTGCTATAAGGAAAAACTTTTTGTTCGTAGCTTTTTGGGTCTATTAAGCCTGCCCAACTGTCAAACAGTTGAACAGCTGACACGCCTGATTCGATCTGATGTTTGAGGGAAGAGATTGTTATCTCTGAAAGTTGATTCATTAGTAGATCCCAGATCTGAGGATCTTTTTCCATCAGTGCTTTGGTTTTTTCAAGTGATCTTGAGGGTTTACCTTCAATTAAGTAGGAAGCTACCGTGAATGGGGCTCCAGCGAAGCCGATTATTGGGACTGGACACTCTTTAGAAAGTATTTTTATCGTTTCCCCGACGTAAGGAACGTCAAGTTCAGGTTCTAATGCCCTTAATCGTTTCAAATCTGCAGTGCTTTCGAAGGGATGTTCTACAACGGGGCCTATGCCTGGTTGTATTTCAATTCCAAAATCGATCGAATGAACTGGCACCATGATGTCAGAAAAAAGTATCGCTGCGTCGACTCCGTATCTTTCAATTGGTTGCAGAGTTATTTTCGCCGCTCTTTCAGGGTCTGAAACTGCATCTAAGATGCTGCCCGGTCCACGAATTTTCTTATATTCGGGGAGTGACCTTCCGGCTTGACGCATAAACCAAACCGGCACTGTTGAGTGTTCTTCATTTCTGCATGCAGAAATGAAGTCTGATTTCTGTTCTATTTCATCTGTTGAAAGAAAAGAGTTCTCCATGTTGGGATGTTACCCAAGCATTGGGCACATCTTTTCTTTCTGACTAGGGTTATATCTAGATTTGAGAAATTGATTTCTCTAAAAGGTCCCGAGCTTTGTTGAATTGAGGCTTAGCTAGGCGAGCAAAAGCTGAAGTTTGTGACATTTTAAAGATCTCCTTAGCAGCGTCTCTAGTGGGTTCCAATCCGTCCCGTGCCTTTAGATCTGAAACTGTTGGTTCAAATACTATAATTTCTGTTCCATTTGAGCGGATTTGTTCTATCTCTTTATGAAGTGTTCTTGAATTCCATGACACAGAAAGCGAATTTTTTTCTTGTGATGCAACCAAAGTAGAAGATGAAGAAATAATTACTAGGTCAAGCTGTAAAGCAGCGAGAAGGTCAGAATTAGTTACTGAATGAACTCCACCGTCAATGTAGCGTTTTCCATTAATGGTTGTTGGAGTAAAGCGACCTGGAATTGCCGAGGATGCTTGAACTGCAGAGCCAACATCTGTTTTTAGGTCATCTCTGCCAAACACTGCTCTTTTCCCAGAGTCAAGATCAACAGCGCATATCCAAGTTGGCTTATCAGGCCAAGTCTCGGGGTGAATTTGTGAGGTCCTTTCAGCAAAAGAAGAACCTTCAGCTTTTCCTTCAGGGAGGAGTCCAGCGATCGCAACCATCGGTCGAGGGCGTCCACCTAAAAAAAGCTCCTTTAAAAGAAGGATCGGTTTAGAAGGTATTTTGTTGTTAATACTAAGGCCGGGATCAGGCATTTTAAGAGAAGTGGTCACACCATCGACTATCTTCTGTCCTTCTAGGCTCATAGGATCACCTGTGTAATAGCTAGCTAAATCTGATGGGGATATTCCAGCACGTAAAGAAATTGCTGTAAGAGAACCAGCCGAAGTTCCAACTATGACATCAGAAAGCCTTGCATCCCATCCAGTAGCTTTTAAAAGAGCGTCAAGAACCCCGCTATGGTGAGCAGCTCCAGAGAATCCTCCAGCGCTTAGAACAAGACCTATAGTCGTTACTGTCCCATTTTCGCTCATCTTTTACCTCTCCTGTATTTCATGTCATAAACGCATTTTTTAATCTATTTGTGTTTTTCAACTACGCGATAGGATTAGAACCCTGTCAATTTTTGCTTTAAACCAAAAATTTAACTTAATTATTAGCACACAAGACCTTTGGGGGCATTTATCTTAAATGAGTTAGAAGCTGAACAAGCTTACGTAGACAAAGCTTATGGCTGTTTGGAAGCTGCTAAAGAAAGAGTTTTTGATCTCACTTCAATGGTTGAAGTCGGCAAAGGCGGAACAAATCAAGCGCGTGTTGAAAGGGACGCTATCTGGGACTCGGTTTCAACGCGGTTGGGTCAATTAAACATGGGTGATGCAGCTTTAGTTTTTGGACGAATTGACCAAAATGTTGATTCAGAAAGTTTTTACATCGGCAGGGTTGGTGTATGGGATGATAAACAAGACCCGATAGTAGTCGACTGGCGTGCGCCTATTGCAGAGTCTTTTTATAGAGCTACAGGATTAGATCCTATGGGGCTTGAACGGCGACGCCATTTTGTAAGCCGCGGCAGAACCCTTCTTTCATTAGAAGATGAAATATTCGGTGACATTGAAAAATTTCGTGATAACGAAAACTCTTCTCTCAAAGGTGAGGGTGCTCTTATAGCGGCGCTTGAAACAGCTAGAACCGGTCGCCTTCAGGACATTATTGGGACTATTCAAGGGGAGCAAGATGAAATAATTCGTGCCCCAATTTCAGGTGTGGTAGCGGTACAGGGAGGTCCCGGTACGGGGAAAACGGTTGTGGCTCTACACAGAGCGGCCTATTTGTTATATACACACAGGTTTCCCCTTGAAGGTCAAGGAGTTCTGGTAGTAGGACCTAATCGTTTATTTTTGGCTTATATAGAACAAGTGCTTCCATCTCTAGGGGAAGCAGGAGTTGAGATGGCCTCTCTAGGAGATTTGGTTGGGGGAGTCAGGGTTGGAGATCACCGAGACCCCGAAGAAGTCTCGCGACTTAAAGGTGATCTGCGTATGGTTAAATTTCTAGCTCGATCAGCGAAAATCCGTCAACGCCCTTTACGCGAAGATTTCAGAATCGGTTATGGGGTTCAGTGGTTGCACATCACTGTGGAACAGACTGCTCAAATAGTTGCCGAGGCACAAAGGCGTTACCGAACTCATAACGCAGCTCGACGTTTTATTGAAGAAGAGTTTTATTTCACCCTTGCTTCAAGTTCAAACGAGCCTCTTGATCATCGAACTGTAGGGGAACGGCTTAAAGGTCAGATGGCTATAAGGGAAGCGTTGGATTGGATGTGGCCTGTACTTACCCCCGAACAATTATTGAATGACACATTTGGTTCTCATGCGTTGATAAAGGCAGCTGACCCGAAACTCACTCAAGAAGAAGTTGAGTCGCTGTACAAACCGAGAGAGTCTTTATCCAAAGAAATTATTTGGTCGGCTTCTGACGCAGCTTTACTAGACGAAGCGCGTGCAGTTTTAGGGTCGCGACCTGGTAAAAGAGAAGAGGATTCAATTAGAACTTTCGGTCACATAGTTGTTGATGAAATTCAGGATCTTTCACCAATGGATTTAAGAATGCTTTCAAGAAGATCTTTGAATGGCTCAATGACAGTAGTCGGCGACATTGCACAGGCGACGGGGGCTTGGGCGCATCAGAATTGGGAGAGTATTCTGCTGCATCTTCCTGATCGAAAGGAACCCCATATGCGTGAGTTGACAATTGGTTATCGTATTCCAGCTCCACTTATGGAATTGGCTGCGAATGTACTCAAAGAAGCAGCTCCAGGTTTGAAACCCCCGAGTTCCGTTAGGGCTGACGGTGAGTCCCCAATTTTTGTAAGTGCTGACTCTTCATTAGATTCTCTGGCAGAAGTAATAATTGAAGAGCAAGAAAAAGCTGATTCTGGGAACCTCGCGATAGTTGCTGCAAACTCACAGATAGAGGAAATTGAAGCATTACTTAACAAAGCAGAGATTATTTTCGGCCATCCAAATCGCCGAGGCCTTGATGAACAGTTAACGGTAGTTCCAGTAGGGCTCGTGAAAGGGCTCGAGGTCGATGTTGTAGTTGTTGTCGAGCCCAAGAAAATTATCGAAGAACAGATCCAAGGAATGAGAGCACTTTATGTTGCATTAACTCGTGCGACAAAACGAGTTGTAGTAGTTCACGCTGAAGAACTGCCTGCAAATATGAAAAATTAAATCGTAATTTAAGTATTACCCTTTTTTAGTTTTGCCATTTCACTAAAAAGTTCAATTGGAGACTGAATAGTCTGATCTTCTCCAAGTTCTCTAAAAATTGCATGCACATTTACCGCTATACGTTCCCACTCGCCCCATTGCTTAAAACCACCCAGATCTATCTCAGCTATTACTTCAGCCGCTGTTTGACCATTAGCGTGACGTTCTCGACACTCGTTATCAACAAAAGTTAGGTAATCACGAACATCAGTTACTCCCACAGCATCAGTTAAAGGACCGTGGCCCGGGATAATAACTTCAGCTTCCAATCCTATAATACGATCACATGCATCTATCCAGTTAGACACAGGACCGTCCCAGATTATTGGAGTTCCATGAATAAAAAGAATGTCGCCACAGAACACGGTTGCAGCATCTGGTAGATGTACAAGCAAATCTCCAGAGGTGTGAGCAGGTCCAACCTCTATTAGTTCCACTGTGCGACCACCAACGTCGAGTTGCAGTTCACCGCTGAAAGTCCGATCTGGTGGAGGTAATTCAATGTCACTAAATTCGAATGATCCAAAAGCATCTTGTATGTAGGAATTAGTTGTTTCACCGAGATCTATTTGCATTAGAGCCTCTAAGGCCGATGGCGGAATTGCTTCCATTTCAACTGCCGCTGCATTAGTGGTGATGATTTGGGCTCCGTTATCGCCGCTAACGAGACTATTTCCGTAGCAATGATCACCATTCGCATGAGTATTAACTACAACATTTATGGGATGCGCCGAAGTAACTGAAGACATCGAATCAAGCATGTTTTGGGTAAGTTTCAAATCAAAAAGAGTATCTACTAGCAAGGATGACCATTCTGAAGCAATGAGTCCCGCATTGCTCCAGCCCCAGCCGCCGTCAGGTTGCAAATATGCGAAAACATTGTCAGCTACTTCATGGAGACCATGTGTGTAGGGAACGTTATTTAATTCTTTGTCCACAAACTAACTTTAGGCGAACCGAGCATTTAAGTAAGCGTTTTGTTAGTTGTGAGAAATAGCATCCAGAACATTGAGTCGTGAAGCTCTGAATGCAGGAAGGATGGAAGCTAAAATTCCAAATAAACCTGAGATGAGCATGTATTGCAATAGCGAGCCAAAGGGTATTGAGAGAATATTTACAAAATCATCAGGTAATGCCGCTGTGGCAGCCACACCGAAGAACACGCCTATAGAGACACCAAGTAGCCCACCAAATAAAGCGATTATGACAGCCTCCCAACGAACCATTCTTCTCATCTGACGTCTCGTCATACCTACTGCTCTCAATAAACCGAGCTCGCGAGTTTGTTCATAAACCGACAGTGCCAAGGTATTGGTTATACCCAGTACGGCTATCAGTAATGAAAGAGCAAGGAAGGTAGTAATTACACTCAGAACTTGATCTAACTGGTTTTCGATCTCTTCGCGATATTCAGCCCGATTACTGACTGAAAGTTGAGGATACTCTTGCGTGTATAACTCAACTGAAGTTCTAGCCAGTTCTGGATCAGCATCAGGGTTGAACAAAATGCTTAGGAAACTGTCTTGCGATTGAGGTAAGTAACGATCAAAAGTTTCCGTGTCGATAATCCAATTACCCAACATGGCATCATTTTTAAAAATCGCTGCTGTCGTAAGGGTTACTTCCTTGCTTCCTGGGAAGGTCACATTAATAGGATCTCCTGCCTTTAGGCCTCTTTCCTCAGCAGGGTCCTCATGGATAAGAATTATCCCTGCAGTTGATTCTGCAGCAGGGGTTTGGGGAGACCCTTGAATTATTTCTAAGTCCATATGTGACCCCATCATCGCAAAGTCAGTACTTGCTATGTCCTTTAAATCACCATCTACACCTAGAGCATCAAAAGTAAACCTGTATGAGACAACAGAATCAATTAGGTCGGGTCTTTCATTGCTTAGTTCTTTGAGCTCATTTCCTAAGTCACTTGAAAATCCTTGAAAATCGCCACCAAATCCATCTACTGATACAACTAGATCCATTGAAGTACTGTCTTCTATCAGATCAATAAAAGTTGCTTTTAATGAACTACTTACTACCGCAGCAAGACTTACGAGTGCCAATCCGATTGTAAGAGCAGCTGCTGTTGCAGCTGTACGTCTTGGTCTACGCCCAGCATTCTCACGAGCGAGTCGTCCGGGAATTTTAAATAAACGCTGAATTGGTCGCCCGAAGAAATTTGCTACTGGTTTGGTAGCAATAGGGCTAAGCATGTAAACACCGGCAAAAGTAGAGATAGCGCCTGTTCCCAAGAGCCAGAGGATTCCTTTTGTCCCTATATCTAAAGTCATCCCTGAAATTAGTTCAGCTATACCGATCAAAGTTATTGCACCACCGATTAAGAGTCTTCTTCTGAGACTTGTCGGAGTAAAACTTATTTCTTCACGCATAGCAGTGACTGGTGCTATGGAACGTGTTCGTCTTGCGGGCAGTATCGAGGAAAGCACTGTTGCGCCGATACTTACAAAAGCTGCCACAATAATTGTTCTAGGTTTCATTGGTAATACACCTGGGAGGGCTCCAAAACCTATTGATTCTAGTAATTCTCGTAGACCAAGGGCGAGAAGGTAGCCGACTCCTAAACCTACTGCCGTTGCTGTTACACCGATTACTACTGCTTCTAAAATTACTGATCGGAAAACTTGACGTGTAGTTGCTCCAAGAGCACGGAGCAATGCGAGTTCGCGTACACGTTGGCCTAAAACTATTGAGAAGGTGTTGTTGATTATGAAGGCACTAACAATGACTGCAATGATCGCAAAAGCCAACAAGACTCCAGACAGTACGTTAAGGAAAGAATTGAAATCATCTCGTTGCTCTTCAATTAAAGTTTCTTTATCAACAACCTCGAGTTGAATATCTCCAAGGAAACTTAAAGCATTTTTTTGCTCTTCAGGCATCGCTGACATCGCAGTCAGGAAATTTTGTGAATACGAATCTAAACGGTTCTGAATACTGGCGGCCACTTTCCCATGATCAGCTCCAGGTGTAACAGCTATGTTTAAGTTGTCGTAAGTTCCCTCATAGTCAAGAAAAGTATGTGAGGTCCGCTCTTCAAAAGCAGCAAGAGTAGCTCCAAAGTTTTTGTTTTCTGTAGGTGATCTCCAGTTCGCAATACCGGTGAGAGTAAAAAGACGATTTCCTAACGGACCGCTTACTTTATATATTTCACCGACCTGAAAGTCAAAATCTTCAGCAGTTTTCTTATCGACAATGAATTCACCTACAGTCGCAGAATCATTGATATCCCCAGTCCATTCTGGAGGTCTGCCCTCGTAAACAAAAAACTCCTGCAAAGGTCCTGAACCGGTGAAGTAGTTCATTCCAAATTGGGGAGCACCACGAGTTGAAGTTGCTTTGGGGTTACCTTCGTCGTCAGTTACTATCGGAATGACATTCCAAGCCATGATTTGGCCGCTTACAGCTTCCACTCCTGGTATGTCGTCTGTGACTACTTCTAACAATTCTTCTGGTACAGGTAGTCGATTAAACCTCTCTCCGTCTTGTATGGAGGCACGAACATTGAAATCAACATCTCCGATTATGTCGACTGAAAGTTCATCAAAAGAACTGCGAAGCTTGTCAGTGAGAACGAAAGAAGTAGACATGAAAGCAACACCTAGAACAACAGCAAAAGTGGTCAGTGCATAACGGAGTTTCCTGCCGCGAATGTTTCGAAGAGTGAGCCCAAACATGGATTAGTTGGAAAAGTTCTTTATGTTGTCCAGAATTTGATCGGCAGTTGGATCTGTCATCTCATCGACAATTTTTCCATCACCTAAAAAAAGCACTCGGTGGGCACGTGCAGCCGCCTGAGCATCGTGGGTGACCATAACCATTGTTTGATTAAGTTCTTCAACAGCGTGCCGAAGAAAATCGAGTACTTCATCACCAGTTTTAGAATCGAGGTTCCCCGTTGGTTCATCGGCAAAAACTATCTCAGGTTTCGAAACAAGGGCTCTTGCAACAGCTACTCGTTGTTGTTGCCCTCCAGACAATTCGTCCGGTCGATGTTTTAAACGGTCAGCAATACCTACTGCTTTTAAAACTTGATCCATCCATTCATCATCAGGTTTCGCCCCAGCAAGATCTAAAGGAAGGGTTGCATTTTCCTTCGCTGTCAAAGTAGGTAAGAGATTGAAGGCCTGAAACACGAAACCAACTTTGTTTCTTCTTAGAAGTGTCAGATCTTTGTCAGAAAGGCTTCCTAGCTCCGTTTCTCCTATGTAGACCATTCCTGAAGTTAAGTCGTCAAGACCAGCTGAACAATGCATAAGGGTTGATTTTCCAGATCCGGAAGGCCCCATAATTGCCGTAAACTTACCTTTTTCGAATTCGACTGTTACATCATCTAGCGCTCGAACTTCAGTTTCACCGGAACCATAAATTTTACTTCCATTAGTGACGCGCGCTGCTGCCGTTGAATTGTTTATAGTCATTCATGCAGGATACGTTCCTAATTAGAAAAAAGTTGAGGAGGTAGTGTGCCAATTGACACTTTGAGAAGCTTTGGGGAGAATGACCTTCAAGCTGTGCTTGCTCTCAATAACGCTGCTGCGCCGGCAGTGAATGAATTGACCTCTTCCGATTTGGAATGGTTTGAAGAAGTATCCCACCTCTTTTTAGTCTCAGAGAGAAAGGTAGGCGAAAAAACTCAAATCACAGGATTTCTGATCGGTCTGATAGGTCCCGGTGTTAATTATCAAAGCATCAATTACAACTGGTTCACAAGTAGGTATGAAAACTTCTTATATGTGGATCGTGTAGTCGTAGGTGAGTCATCCTGGGGTCAGGGGAATGGACGTCGCTTTTACGAAGCACTTGCTGCCTCAGGTTCAAATCAGCCGGTCATGTGTGCAGAAGTTAACATAAAGCCTCGAAATGAAAGATCACTAATATTTCATGAAAAATTCGGATTTACACCTGTAGGAGAACAAGACACTGAGGGTGGGTCTAAGAGAGTTCAATTACTGGAATACAAGATTTAAGCTGGCTCGTCTCGTACCAAAGTCATTCCTAAAGGTTGTTTACCCGGCGAACCACAGTGCCAGCAGGCTTCAATAGGTATTCCGCGCCAGGTAACTTCACAGTGGTGACAGACAAGAGTTACCCTGTCTATCCAACTATCCCCACCTTCATCACCCTCTATGGGTAATAACGCCATACGCGCAAATTAACCAATTCACGCGCGTAAGGGTGTGATCCTCTCAATTAAGGCTTAACGTCGGGGTCTAAGACAGTTCAAAAAAACTTAAAAAAGGAATAAAAATGGATGAAAACATCCCAAATCCAGATGGTTCGAGCGAGCGTCGAGTTCAGTTTGATGCTCCTCCACCTATGGTGATAGACGCGGACAGTAACTATGTAGCCGAAATGGTTACAACAGCCGGGACAATGAAAATTGCTCTTAATTCAAAACGTGCGCCGATGACAGTTAACAATTTTGTCTTCTTGGCAAGGTGGCATTATTACGACGGGATTATTTTTCATCGAGTAATTAGAGACTTCGTAATTCAGGGTGGGGACCCACAAGGCACAGGAATGGGTGGACCCGGTTACCGATTTGAAGATGAATTACCTAATAGTGGTGAGTATCAGGTTGGTTCTCTAGCGATGGCTAATGCAGGACCCAACACTAACGGAAGTCAGTTTTTCGTGATAACAGGACCCTCGGGAGTTCAGCTTCCGCCAAGTTATTCACTGTTTGGTCAGGTAATAGACGGATTGGAAGTTGCTGAAGCAATTCAGTCTTCGGCCACAGGTGCGCAAGACAGACCCCTAGAAGATGTCGTTATAGAATCTGTGACTATCTCAGAGGTTGAAGGCTAAAACTCTAATTAGTCGGTTGATTTTTCTATTCTGGTTGCAAGGAATGCTGCTAATAAAGCAGTTATTCCTGCAGCCAGATGGATTGCCATAAAGCGTGAACCGCTTGTACTTGTACCCAACATTGCTGTTGCAAGAGTGATTCCGACCGTTCCTCCAACCATCTGAAGCATATTCAAGGAACCTCCAGCAACTCCAAGATCCTGATCCCCTGCAGCTGAAGTTGCGGCATTGGCTATCGTCGCTCGAATGTACCCGCTGCCGGCACCCGCTAAACCCGCTCCGAGAATAAACACAATCAACCATTTCTGTTGGGCGCCTATACCGGCTATCAGCATTGCTATAGCAAAAACGAGGCAGCCAGTTATTGAAACACGTCTGGCTCCTTTGTCTAAGTCATGATTACCGCCAAGTTTCGCTGCAATAGCAAAAGCCAATGGTCGGGGAAGCATAAGAAGACCGATAACAGTTGGTCTAAAACCCCAACGACGTTCTAAAAGAAAAGGAGCGATAATCATTGCACCCATGTATGCGGCTTGTAGTACAGCTTGAACGGCTATTGGGATAGCGAAATTTGATTTGGACATTAAATCCGGAGGAAGTAACGGCATTTTTGTTCGATTTTCGACAGTTCGAAAAGCGATAAGTGCCAATGGTGAGATCACAGCTGCAGAAATTACAATTGGATGGTTCCACCCCCATACAATTCCTCTGTTCACAGCAATTAAAAGACCTCCAACTCCTAGACCGAGGGTAAGGGCACCTGGAACATCGAAAGTGACTTCAGGCTTTCTCTCAGTTTCAGGAAGAGTTCTAGCCCCAATAAAGAATGCGACTATTACAAGTAACCCTTGAACAATAAAAAGTGTTCTCCAGCCCAGCCACTCAATCAAAGGTCCCCCAGTTACAACCCCAATGGCTGGAGAGACCGCCACGACAGCCATCCACATTCCTAATGCCTTTGATCGTTCTTTTCGTCCGTAAACCGAAAGGATGATAGCCATAGCTGAAGGCCCCGCAGCAGCGGTCGCTGCTTGAGCTAAAGTTCGCATAAAAATCAAAGAGCCGACATTCCAGGACAGGGCGGTTAATAGGGCCAAAATCCCACCGAGCGCAAAACTGCCTAAGTAAGTTCGTCTATGTCCATGCAAGTCTCCTAATTTTCCTGCAATCGGAGTGATGATGGCGAAAGCCAGCAAAGGGGCCGCTAGGACCCAAGTCACCGAGTCATCGGATGTGCCTAGGTCTTGAGCTACACGAGGCAAGGAAGCTGAGAGAACAGTTACCGGGTAACTGCTAGTAGCGGTCCCGAAAAGTGCTGATAAGAGAACAATCCTTGGATAGTCAGGACGGGTAGAAAGTTTTTTTCGATTAGCAACCCAAAACCCGCGCGAAAAGTGAGAGTTTTTCTCGTCATTCATAGGTTTTATTTATTCCAACCTGACAGAATTTCTGGTACCTCACTGATGTTTTGGGCGACTGGAAAATCAACATTTTCCAGTTCGTTTGAATCAGGAATTTCAAGTTCCCATGTCGTGT
>CERS01186206.1_pt1 | contig 12483 bp, 17 predicted proteins | sample 356251 | NCBI WGS metagenome assembly CERS01 (sample SAMEA2621020, study PRJEB7988) | marine metagenome | isolation source: saline water (ENVO:00002010), including
TCATTATTAAATGATTCGGATGATGAGAGTGAAGAAGAACCTATCTATGTACATATACATAATTTTCCAGTGAATATGATATGTCTAGAAAAATGTCAAGATACTCTAGATAATTATATGATTCATAATGATGTTGATGAAGAAGAATGGAAGGCTATATTAATGCAGATAATTATGATGTTATTAACCTATCAAAAAACATTTGAATTTACACATAATGATTTACATACTAATAATGTCATGTATGTGGAGACTAAAAAAGAATATATATATTATAGGTATAATAATATTTATTATAAAGTTCCAACATTTAATAAAATATGGAAGTTAATAGATTTTGGTCGGGCTATTTATACCGTAGATGGTAAGCGTTTTGCTAGTGATAGTTTTTTTAAGAATGAAGATGCGTATTCACAATATAATACTGAACCATTTTATGAGGAATCTAAAACTCGTATAGAGCCTAATTATAGTTTTGATTTATGTCGGTTTGGGTGTTCACTCTATGATTTTTTTATAGATGAACCCAAAGAATCCTTAGGTAGTTTACAAACCTTAATTTCGGATTGGTGTCATGATGATAATGGTAAAAATATACTGTATAAAAGAAATGGTGAAGAGAGATATCCTGAATTTAAACTATATAAAATGATAGCCCGTATGGTTCATAATCATACACCAGAAAAACAATTAGATAAAGATATATTTAAATCCTATATAATTGCTAAAAAGAAAATATCTAAAAAAGTAAATGTTATGAAAATAGATACATTTAAAATTCAGGAGAACCAATAAAGGCCGGTGTGGGTAATTTACCAGCATGTAGAATTTTATAGTGAACTAATAGTTGTAAACAATATATAGCTAAATATACTGAACCAAACACTAAACCTCCGGATTTTACAATAGTAGAGGGTTTAGGTCTTGTTTTTGCTATATATAATGTATCTAATACATTAAATAAAGAATATAAAATAGCACTAATACCTGCAATATAAAGTTGATTCATATATACAATACTATTATTTTGCTCATTATAATTTAACGAATTATAATTTCAATTATAAATTATAATGTAATGATATCATTTAATAAAGGAGGTGCCTCTGGTTTTATGGGACTAGGTATGGTATCTAATATTTTAATTTTATATTCATCTTCTTCGTCCGCTTCCTCTGCTTCTTCAGCCTTACGTTGTTCATTACGTTCATGAGATATTGTTTCTAGTCGCTGAATTGTTTTAGGTGCGATTATCTCGCTCTCTCGGTTATTCATATCCATAGCTTTGTCTATATCATTAAATTTAATCATGGGTTTTTTATCAATATCATCTTGCATTTTATTTGCCATAGAGTCACTTAATTCATTAATATTTAGCTTAACACTATCATTTGATACTACTTTTATAGGATTTGGTTTAATTTCTTCAATTAACTTAAGACTATCAGGTAAAGTTGTATTAATTTGGTTTGGTTTTATTAAGTTGGTTGTATTAAGACTTGGTGCTTCTGATTTTTCTGGCTCTGATACTACCGGTTTTTTTATAACTTCCTCTGTAACTGTTATATCTTCTTCGGTGGTTTCATCTAAATAATTTCTTAATATTTGTTCAATTGGTATAGAATCTCTAATCGCATTAAGAATACATTCTTTTATAATTAACTCTAGCTCACGGTTATTTTTTTGTTTTTCTAAAGGAGATACATCTGCTTCAAATAAATATATATTTGTATATAACTTTCTAGCGACTAAAATATAACAATTATGAATAAATAGTTCTAATTTAGGAATATCTATATCTATTTTTTGCTGTTTTTGTCCTACTCGTGCGCTTGTTAGTGCTTTTAATTGAATAATATGCACACATGTAATTAATTCGGTTAAATAAGTACATCCACTTGATTCAGTTAATCTCTCCACCTCCTTCTTAATTAATTCCTCATTCCATTTTGGAATTCGTGTTAGAAAATTTTGAAATGTCATTAAATACTTTTCATCCTCTTCATTTTCTAGACAAAGTTCATAAGCTTCCTTAAAGATTGTATTAAACCCATTTATAATGTGAGGACATACAATATTAATTAATCGCGCAGACCATTCATTTCTAGCTTCATTTAAATTGCCTAAATTAAAATCATCCATTTTACATAATAAAAATATTTTCTAAATCTTTCTTAGAACGTAAACTATACATTATTAACACGAGTTGTATTAAATATAACTCACTATGAGATTCATATTTAATTGCATTATATAAAAATAATACAGATATCATATTATGGGCATCTTTAAGATAATGAATTATATTATTGGCTGAATATCCTTTATTATATAAATTAAGTGCTAAATTTAAAATAGTATTAATATTACATTTTTTTGGCATACGTTTTAATTGATTACTTAAGTATAACTGTTGAGGTGGAGTAAATTCAATAGAATAATTATTATGCCATAAATTAATTTTATCATACTCTAATGTATAATTTGGAATATATAAAATATAAAAACGTGATAGTATAGGAGATAATATATTATTCAAATTATTTACAATACAAAAAATTCTAGTAGTATGATTATAACATTCTATAATTCTTCTCATAGCTGACTGTGCATCATAAGTTAATTTATCAGCATTATATAATACCATTATTTTTATTGTTTGTTGGCCTATAGTTTTTGAAAAATATTTAAAATCATTTCTTATAAACTCTATTCCTTGGTCAAATATACAATTTTTTACCATAACATTCTCCTCAATTTTGTTTTTATCATAATTATATATTTTTTTTATAAAATTATGAACTAAATATCGTTTACCACAACCGGAATCTCCATGAAAAATAATATTCGGTAAATTTTTATTTGCTATAAAAGAATCTAAATGACTATTAATAGTATCATGCATAACTAGTTATACTATGAGTATAAGGGTTTTGTTTAAATGCGTTCAATATATTTTTATCTATTCTCTCATTATCTATTTGTGAGGTGCGTTCTAATCCATTTAATTTACCATATGTTGATGCGCCAATGGGCTGCATAGGAAGAGACGGGGCTGCTACTCTCTCTTGACAATCCCCTCGTTTTGTACATATATCTGCTGTAATATTTCCTGAAAATAAGTTCTCATATCCACTAGGGGTATACTCTGTTTGCACTTTATTTACATTATTTCGTTGTCGGCTATATTTATCAATTTGCATTGGCCCAGGTGTATCTGATACAGCATTACCCCATTCACTTCTATTTGTTGTATCACGTTGATTTGCTACGGGTTGATATTCATTTACTTTATATGCGCCGGTGCCCATAGATTGACCTTGAACATTAATATGATTACCTTTGCCTGTCGTCATTTCCTTAATAGTAGTTTTGGGCTTATCACCTGGATTCATTGTATAGGTTCCCCCCTGGCGTTGGACATTTCCGCTTTCTCTCAAATTTCCTAATACATTTTCTTTTCTAGAAGGACGTAATATATCTAATACTGGAGCTATCACTGAACCGATTACACTGCCTACAATACCAAACTCAGTTGCAGAATCTGTAGTATTTCTATTATTCGCTAATAGGTGATATGAATCTTGGTTATAATCATTCGCCGTGGCTGCATTTTCTCCATTCGCATAAGCGGTACCTAATAGACCACTATAACAATGTTCTTTCTTTGCTAATTCACTGTATGTTTGTGGTGCTGTTTGCGCTTTAAAATCATCTGTTCCAGTAGCTCCAAAATAGGGGCAACTAGTATCCGGGCGATTAACATGAGGCATCATCTGCTTAGAATGGGCGGTTGGTGCCATTTCAATTCCATTTGTTGTAAAATATCTCTCCGGTCCTAATACATAGTCTGTATCTGGCCTATTCTTCTCCATCTTACCAAATACTCCTCTATTAAGAATTTTAGATTGAGCCGGACCTTCTAAACCTCCTAATGTTCCGGTGGTTTTTGGATTAGTTACGGTTCTAAGCTCATCTACCGTTTTAGGCATCCATTCCTTGCGGTCTTGCATTCCGGCATTAAATCCTCCATCACCCTGAGAAGTGTATCCTTGGCCTAAGCCTGGGGCTACATGCACCTCCTGCCATGGTTTTGTATTATTTCTAGCATTACTCATAGTTTGATGCTTCTGAAAATAATCGTTATGATTAGGCATACCATGAGACCATTGAACATTTTCTTCTGGTTTAAATAAAGGGGCTGATTCTTCTTTGCTTTTAAATTGACTACCATTTCCACCTAAATTATCTAATAATTGAGATGAATTAGAATCGGTTGATATCCCCTTTACGGTACTTCCAAAAAAAGGAACCATATTATTATGCCTAAAATCACTAGTTGTAGTTGTTTTTCCTGAAAGTGATTGAATACTAGTAGCATCAATGAGTTCAGAATATTTCTCTATATTTTGATAAAATTGGTCTGTACTTTGACCAGCGTTTGTCTTATTTACATAATCATCCTCTTCCACTTGAATTGTTTTATTTTGTAATGGATAATGAGAAGGTTCATCACGAGGCATAACGGGTTGATTAAACCCTTCCTTTTTCTTATCTTGTGCAATTGCATATAACCCTCCTAATCCAACCAGTGCTACGACTACACTATCCATATTAATCTATATAGATATATTAATTTTAGTATTAATATATTATTTTATACAGAAATTAAACTATAAAACCTTAGGGACAATAATTATCTTTTTCCAAAATCCGTGTGCTAATATTCGCATGGAAAGGTATTTCAGTATGACATTGAGGGTCCAATGGTAAGTAATTCCACCGATTCGTTTCTTGCATTCTAACCATCCATGCTGGATTAGTCGCACGGCTTTGCTCTACAAAACTTGGTGCTGAATAATATTGATAGCCTCTGCTAGCTACCTGATGATTCTTATATGTTTGACAATCATGAGTTAATGACCTAGTTAAACCCTTTAAATCACTATCAATATTAATCCCTTGAGTATGCATATTCGCGCCCCATTTTTGTAAGCGAATAAAAGGGTCTTCTTGAAAGGGAGTATTGCTTCCTGGACCAGGAACCGCTAATTGATAACGTCCCTCTTCTGTAAATATCTGCATTTCTTTTGCTAATCGGTTTGGGTCATTTCTAATATTTGTAAGTGACATTATATATAGATTATATAAAATATATATAATGTAGCCTATATAATATAGCCTAAGTTATCATGTCGCAGATATCAGAATGGCCAGGCGCTATCTTAATAATGCTCTCTGATTCTTTCTAATAATTAAATTATCTGGCATTATCACAGGATTACGGTCAAAAAACTTGGCATCAGGTAATCGTTTAATTCTAGCAATATCAGGACGATAAGGTGTCACTAAATTACTACTTCCTATACCAAATAATTGAGATTCTATTTGTACCGGGTTTTCAGATAATTGACTCGGTCCTATATAGCTAGCTGGCGCGATTCCCCCCATGGGTATTGCGGGATGATTAGAGTGACCATAACCGGAATATGGATATAAGCGGTTATCTAATATATGTTCACTGATTTTTCTCTCATGACAATAATCATTTGGTGAATTTTTATTACGTGTAGAACTCATACATATTCACGATATTTTATTTATCAAAGGCTGACAATTTATTTCTTTATTATGATGCATATCAACCAATATTGGATGTACTATCTCTAAATAATCATATGACATTCCTAAAGTTAATCCCATATCTATATTTTTTGTTAGCAAGTGTTTTTCAGATAATCTCTCTAATATTTCTTTGAGAGATGTATTTTGTTTGACAAAATTAACTAAAAAGTCTAATCCTTTCTCTACCACATCATTATCATATTCCTCTAATCCAAATAATGACAAAAATTGTACCTTATATTCTTCATCATTTTGATATTGTATTTGCTTATCAAAATGATACATGTGCTTAATATAAACTTATTTATTTAGATGATTTTCTTCTTCTAGATTTCCCTCTTCTAGATTTCCCTCTTCTAGATTTCCCTCTTCTTCTTCTAGATTTCCCTCTTCTTCTTGATTTATATATATTTCCTCTAGCATTAAAAGGAAATTCATCTACACCAGTAGGAGAAGGTGTTTCAGGTTGAATGCCGGCTTCTAATAAGGCCCAGCCATCCATCATACCTCGTAAAGAAGGGTCATTTCTAGCCTCTCTCCTAAGCCTCAAGTCATTCTCGCGTAAAATATGTTCCAGATTATCTCCCATATACTATCTAAATATATTTCCTGTAAAAGTATTTTACTCCCTAATTACTTATTTTCATCACGGACTAATTCTCGTGAAGGCAATCCTCCACGAATCCATCCACTAGAGGCAACCCCCTCAACTAGATTCGCAGGATTTGATATCGTATCCGCAACGGAAGGAATCATGGGAACATAACGGTGTTTTAAATACGTTTTCTCAGGAATATTGGTATTTGTTTTACGGTTAGATATTTGGTCGCCCTGTTGTAATTCGGATTCTATACCTGCATCTACCTTACCACGGCCTAAAAAGGGGACTGTTGCAAAAGGACGCTGAAAAAGACTAATTCTACAGGCAGGGCGAGAGATTGGATCAATTAATAGACTAGAATTTTGATCAATATTACATCCTCCTAATCCTACCTGGTGGCTCCCAGTATAATTAATATTGGGTGCTGATAAGGCAAAATCCAAACCCTTCTTCATACCACAATCATTTTGAAAATAATTTGTAAGCATCCAATTTGCATGGTCACTATTTAATATATTTCTCTCCGTTAATCCACAGTTATCATTACCTATTCTTGACATATTATCAAATGTATAGTTTTGAATTAAAGCCATTATATCATATCAAGATATTATTTTTTACGATGGAATATATTTAAATGCCCCTTTTTCACATGCTAAAGGGTCCCCATCTTTACATGAAGGCATATCACCATAACAAAACTGTGCAAACTTATCCTGGTCATTTGGGATTTTAGTATTTGGAGTCGTATAGAAATTATGCATCGACCGGTCAAACTCAATTTCATCGCCTAAATCCTTAAATAATTTCTTTTCTAAATCCGGGTCATCCGGAAAACTCGTTTTCATTACCATTTTTTTTGTATTTTTATTAATAGTAGCCTCTTGTTCTTTACCATAAGCTGGTTGTGCTTCTTTTCTCTTTGGATTAAATTGTATTTCAGGCAATTCTACATTACTTAATGGATTATCTGGTGTGCTTTGTGTAGTTTCTTGGGGTGTAAGAACCGTAGGTGACATTAAAGTCTTAAAATCTTCTTTAGTGGGTTGTTTTAAATAATATAATAAAACTATAATAGCTAATGTAACACCTCCGGTCACTAATATAGTAGAATTCGGCATTACCACAAATCCAATAATGGTTAATAAAATAATAAACCGAGAGATAGCATTGAATTTATCTATTTTATCCATCATTGGTATTGGCCAAAAATTCATCTCTTGAATTAATATATTAGGGTCTTCTATCCAAAACTGTTTTGTCATCTTATATTAAGCAAGATATATTTTTATCATGTGAAATCTGTATTTTATACATTTATTATACCTAAATGGCGCCTGTTTCTACATTAGAAGATTCCGATTTAGCATTCTCTACTTGTACAGGATTTAATGCTACATTTATTTGTTTACAAAAATCTCCTACAATAGGATGATTTAGATTATTATTTATTAAATGTATATTCTCTCTTTTTAAAGCTTCTCTATCTAAATTATTAGCATTAATTTTTGTATTAAATTTTTCTACTAGTGTAGTTATGTGTTTTATAAAAACTTCTTTATCTGTTAATAATTCTTCTAGCTTATCTACAGTACTAAACTCATCTACACTTTCCTGTTGTATATCTTTTATTAATGTTTTATAAGTATCCGATATATTTTCTGTATTTAAATGTAGATTTGGTAATGCATTTTGTGGAGGTTTAAGTGGAGATTTTTTCTCTACATAGTGCATATGAAGTTCTTTTTCTAAATCTTTTTTTATATCTCCAGTTATTTCATTTTTTAATGAATTTAATGGTATACTCATATAATTATTCATTATATATATTTTTATCGTTTTTTACCTTTTCTTTTTCGCTTAGGGAGTATTGGCTTACTATTCTCTTCCGCTAATAACTCCTGCATAATTCTCTCTGCTTTTTCATTTGCTTCCTTCAATTGCTGGTCTAAATCATCACCACCTTTACCCCATACCCCCGCTGAGTTCTCTTCCTTATCTTCCCCTCCCCTTCTTTCCTTCATTTTCTTTCTCATCTTATCTCTCATCTCCGACTGCCTCATCTTTTGCTGAAATTGATTCTGGTTTTTACCCAATGTATTAAATATATTTCCTAAAATAGGATTGTCCTTCATTTTAGACATCAAGTCCTTTGCTTCCGACATCAACTCATCTTCATTTAAGTCTCCGGATTTCATCTTACTATCTAATTTCCCTCCTACATGCTTGACTAAATTCATTAGTTTATCCGGGTTAGAGAATAATTGCTTAAATATATCATCCGTGTTTTCTATTTTGAGGTCTTCCGCAGTTTCTTCGGCAATTTCCTTGGCTAAACGCCCTAATTTACCATCTAACATCGTATTTATATGGTCATGGATTTCTTCTGCCTCAGGAACATTCGTCTCTTGGTCGGAATTAGGAATAGGATTCCCACTAGCATCCGTCTGATTAAATATAGTATTCATATTTTTCAGACACTCATCTAATTTATCTTTGAATTCATCCGTATCAATCGCCTCAAATAACTTGGCTGTATCCCCAAATGACTTCATGTGCTCTACATCCTCCACCACATTAAATAGAATAAGCTGTAGATAATTCCAGATGGCATCTCTCGTCGCATCACTAATCTCCTGCTCCCATAAATGCTTGAAATTTATCTCCGGTAAAAAATATATAGGCTTTTTAAATAATTCATCCTTTTTATAGAGAATATCAAAAAAATACTCCGGATAAACCTCTGTACAATAAGCTTTTAATTTTTCCTCATCTAAATCCTGCATTTCTTTACAAAGTCGTCCTTCATACTCTGGATAGGTTGTGAGGATATCTTGCTTAAAATCACTAATGATATCGAGGAATTGTTTCATTATTTAAATCATAGTCTAAAGTATTTAAGTAGATTATGATTTAATAGAAAGAAGTTTGTATAGCTCTAATTATATATCTAAGATATAGATTTCATTAGTTCCTAATATAGGACGTGGCATTTTAGACCAATCAGATAATTTATTATATTATTTCATTATATAAAAATTGTTACCATCGTATAAAAATTGATCGTTATTCACCGGGTTTTTCATATACATAAGATCAGGTGTATTACTAATATTTTTATATATTTTTACTGAACTGGGATTAAAGTAAAATATAGCAGCATTTTCGGCGTTCGCACGGCACTGTTTGGCGGTCTGAGGCACGTCGCCGTTGCAGATTAGTATGTTGCTCAAATCAGGATATATTTTGGTTATGCTTTGACATAGTGTGTAATTAGAGATTCCACATAAACCACCATCATCATCAGTACTGTTTAATCTAGCATTATATATAATATTAGTTAATGTAGATTCTGAATGTAATGTTCTCTCCCATAGACTCATATCATGTACTTCTCCTTTAACATCAACAAACTTTCCTTTACATTATGGTGGGATGGCTACATCAAATGTAGCCGAATGTCTTGAGGCACCGGACTCTTCAAAAATAATCTGAAATGATTTACAGTTAACCATTATATATATATAAGATAACAATTTTTTACCAAAAAAATCATTCTATTCCTTTTTTATTATATGCCCATCAAACGCGCCTGAAAACACAACGCCTGCCCCTTCCTAAAGGACTCACCAAGAGATGATAAGACAAAAATACTTCCTAATGCCTCATGCCTAATCTATCTTCCTCAACACCTTCTTAGCCTTTATCCCTAAGTCACTCTCCATAATAGACGGGTCCAAGTCTACTTTTGCTAAAGCCAATATATTCCGCTTCACTTGCCGCCATTCATCATCACTAAATAAATTGACTAAAAATAAGGCATCAGATTCTCTGCCTTTAGTATTAAATTGAAGAGGGTCTTTCTTGAATATATTAAATCCTTTCCAAAGATAATTACCTAATCCTCCACCTCGATGCGATGGATAATTACGTTGGGTTTTTCGTTTGCCTATTTTATTCTGTTTATAACTATTTTTTTGGGTTCTATTACCTTTGTTCTGCATATATACTTACTGAAGATTAATTTCACTATCACGCTGCCGACGCAACGTATCCATATCTAAATTTTGATTACCTATTGTATTTGCCTGATAAGTCTCCTCTGGAGTAGTAATTGAATCCGTCTGATTTAATGTGCTATACTGATGGATTTGACGTAATCCTCCATTCCCCTTTGCCGATAATTCATCGGCACCTTGGTCTAGAAAACTAAAACTATCCGAAACAATATCGCCTAAGCCACTCAAGGAAAAAGCACTAGGTTCGGTATTTGCCGAACTAACCACCTGCTTATAGGTCTTCATCTCTGGTTTTAAATGCGATAAGATATCTTTTCCATAAATAACCTTATAGTCCTTATTAAGTAACATTAAAGCAGGTACCTTTGTAATCGCAGATGGTAATAAGAGTTCTTGACCATTATCTAAAATAACATAAGTATTATTGTTTTTTTGAATTCGATTATCTATCTTGACAAAATGTAGATTTGAGCCCAAATTATTTGTGCTCATATGATTTAGTAAATTTTGCGAGTTTCTACAAAGCGTACTATAATATAATACAGCACTCATATAAAATAAATGTAAAAATTGATTTAAGTTAATATTCTTTTAATATTATAATGGAACCTCAAATTACAATATTAAATGATGAAGATATTTTGGAATTCAGAATTGAAAATGCTAATGTTAGTATTGTCAATGCTATACGGCGTATATTACTTAGTCATATTAAAACCGTAGTAATTAAAACTTTCCCTCATGAAGAATGTCAGTGCACAATTCTAACAAATACATCCCGATTCACAAATGAGATGATTAAGCAGCGATTAAGTTGTATTCCCATCTATCTAAAACCCGACGCAGTTGATTTATCCAAATATGAAATTAGATGCTCCAAACAAAATGATACAGATACAGTCATATATATTACAACCGGAGATTTAGAGATTTATAATATTGAGACAGCTGAGAAAATTGACTCTAGTCAAATATTTCCAGTGGACCCCATCACAAATCAACATATAGACTTATTACGGCTTAAACCACGACTAAACGAAAGTATACCAGGAGAATCCATTAAATTCACTTGTACAATGTCGGTGGGAACAGCGAGTGAAAATAGTAGTTTTAATGTCGTAACAAAATCCACCTATAAAAATACCCAAGATAGTGGAGCAGCAGATATAGCCTGGTCTCAGCATAAATCAACTATTAAAGCCGGAGAAGATATAGATTTTATTCAGAAAAACTGGTATTTATTGGAAGCAAAGCGTTATTTTGTTGAAAACAGCTTTGATTTCAAAGTTCAAACGATAGGTATCTGGACAAACCAAGAACTTATTCGGTTGGCATGTGATGTGATGCATACAAAATTAGAAAACCTTAAACAAATTTTAGAGAATGGGACTATACAAATTGATGAATCAGTATCAACCATTCCCAATTGTTATGATATTACCCTAGTCAATGAAGATTATACTCTAGGAAAATGTCTGGAATATATCCTTCATGAAAAATATTATAAAGAGGCTAAAGAACTATCTTATATTGGATTTAAAAAAGACCATCCACATGATAATCATAGTATATTACGATTAGCATTTAGAGAACACGATGAAGAAATCAAACTCAAGTTATATGAATGCCTGATGGAGGGAATTGGTACATTAGTACAACTATTCTTGGGGATTAAGAATAAGTTTTAATATGACTGATTTTATATAATAAATTTTTCATAAACATAAAAAATTTCATAAACATAAATTTTATAAACATAAATTTTATAAACATAAATTTCATAAACATAAATTTTCATAAAATTATAATTTTACCCTTAACTAGTTCACTCTATATGTTTCAAGGCAAGAGTCGTGCTATAATAGATAGCTCCAAAAAGAACCGATACAGATATATAACCCACTTGATTATAATGACCATCTGTTTTAAACATAAAGGTTAAATACTTTTGTAGTATAGAACTGGTGAAAGGCATTTGGAAAATATAGAATAAGAGCCCAACAATAATTGGAAGTTGCAATTCATCCAATAGATAAGAGAGATTAAGTGTTCGTTGCTTATCTTGTTGTAATTGTTGTAATTGGGCTTGTTGTGTATTGTAATTTTGTATATAATCTACAGAAGGTTGTTCTGGTACAAAATCCGGTTTAATATTTTGATCCATCATTACCTGATTAGTTTGCATGGGTCTATCACGAGTAGGTAATTCGGTTGCTCCATTTGAAGCGGCTTTTTGTA
>CERS01039462.1_pt1 | contig 12396 bp, 8 predicted proteins | sample 356251 | NCBI WGS metagenome assembly CERS01 (sample SAMEA2621020, study PRJEB7988) | marine metagenome | isolation source: saline water (ENVO:00002010), including
TGATAAAGAAAATCCTAAATTAGGAATTTCATCATTAGTTTCTTTTAAAATAGTTTTTGGATTATATTTTTTACAAATTTCTGCAACAGCTTTAACACTTACTGTATCTTTAGTTAAATTAAATAATTCAGATGAGATATCGTTTCTTTCTTCCATGTATTTAAAACATCTAGCAACATCAACGAGTGGCACCAAACTTTTGATTTGTCTGCCCCCTGAAAAAAGTTTTATTGTTCCATCTTGTGATGCAATTTTTGAAAAAAGGTTAGGCATTATATCAATACGTGCTGTATCAGTAGAATAACCATAAACCGATCCTAATCTTAAAATTACATAATTTTTTTTAGAATCTTTTAGTTGTTTTTCGTTTATGGCTTTAGATTTCGCGTAAGAAAGTATTGGATTTGTATTTTCATTCTCTAAAATATCGTTTTTAACTTTTTCTATCCCTTCAAATACAACATGTGTAGATGGAAAAATAATCTTACATTTATTACTTATGGCATTTAATATATTTTGAGTTCCTTCTTCGGCAACCAATTTAATTTTACTATCTTGATCATCGCTGCTTTCGCTTTTAACTCTAGGTACATCTGTGATGCCAGCAAGGTGGTGCACAATGTCAGCATCCTTACAATATTTATCTATTAAATTTTTATCTAAAATATCTCCATGAATAAAATCTATATTCCAACTTCTTAACTGATTTACTCTTTCTGATACAAATCTATTGTCGATAACTAAAATTTGATTATTCCAGCTAACACCCGAATATATTTTGCATAATTCTGTACCTATATAACCTAGCCCGCCTGTTATTACGATTTTCTTAGTCATTGCCGTTATTGTGCCTTATTAAATTTAGATCTTTACTTATATTATATAAATCAATATTTCAATTATATATGAAAATCTATGACTGTTTTATGTTTTTTGACGAAGAGATGCTTTTAGATCTCAGATTAAACATCATGAATAGATATGTTGACAAATTTGTTATCACTGAAGCTACATATATGCACAGTGGTAAACCAAAAAAGCCAATTTTTGATATAAAAAAATTTTCAAAGTTTAAAGATAAAATTATTTATAACTTAATTGAAAAAGAACCAGTAAATTTAGAAATAATAAATAAAAACGAAAGCAAAAATATTACAAGCAGTAAATTAATTAACAATAGTATTAAAAGAGAAAATTATCAAAGAGAACAAGCAAAAAATATTTTAAAAATGGCTGATGATGATGATATTGTTCTTATAAATGACATAGACGAAATACCAAACTTATCAAATATTAACTTTGATAAAATAAAAAAAAAACTTATTATTTTTAAGCAAAAAACTTATTATTATAAATTTAATTTGCTTTACGAAAATTTAATTTGGCATGGTTCAAAAGCTTGTAGAAAAAATTTTTTTATATCGCCGCAGTGGCTAAGAAATGTTAGGCATAAAAGATATCCCTTATGGAGATTGGATATATTATTTTCTAAAAAAAAATACAATGATATACATTATGTAGATAATGGTGGTTGGCATTTCACAAACATTAAATCTCCTGAAAATTTAGAAAAAAAATTTTTAAATTTCTTACATCATCAAGATTTTGAATCTAGCGGGCTTAAATTAAATGATATTAAAGAAAAAATTAGAAATAAAAAAATTTTATATGATTTAAATGTTGACCAAAGAGGCTTTAAATGGAGTGGTGAAAAAAATCTCAGAAAAGTGGAAATATCTGAAATGCCCGAATATTTAAGCAACAATTATCAAAAATATTTGGATTGGATAGAAATTTAATGAGTGCTGCCTGTCGTTTGTTTTTCGCCGCTTTTTGATTTTGGAAGGTTTTCTACTTCAATCCATTCAACAGGTTTAAGTTCCTTAACAAGTGCTATCTTCAAAACCTCATCGACTGATTTTACTGTTGTTACTTCAATATGATTTAAGATATTTTTTGGTATTTCTACTAAATCTTTTTTATTTTCTTCTGGTATAATAACTTTTGGAATTCCTGCTCTATGTGCAGCTAAAAGTTTTTCTTTAAGTCCTCCAATTGCCAAAACATGTCCTCTTAATGTAACTTCACCAGTCATAGCAATATTTTTATTTACTGGTATTCCTGTTATAGATGAAATTATAGAAGTAACCATTGCTATACCAGCTGAAGGTCCATCTTTAGGTGTTGCTCCTTCAGGAACATGTATATGAAAATCTTTTTTTTCAAAAACTGGTGGAATAATGCCAAATTCTAAAGATTTAGATCTTACATATGACTTAGCAGCTTTTACAGATTCTTGCATTACATCACCTAACTTACCTGTTATTTGCATTTTTCCTTTGCCAGGCATTACTGCAGATTCAATTTTAAGAATTTCTCCGCCAAACTCAGTCCATGCAAGTCCAGTAACTATTCCTACTTTATCATCCGATTCTATTTCTCCGTATTTAAATTTTTTAACTCCTAAATAATCTGGTAAATTATTTGAATTTATTATTTGATCTGACTTATCTTCAGTTAGAATTTTTTTTACAGTTTTTCTTGCTAGCTTCGAAATCTCTCTTTCTAAATTACGAACTCCAGCTTCCTTTGTATAACTTCTTATAACATCTTTAAGTACTTCTTTATTTAAATTCATTTCTCCATCTTTTAATCCATTATCTTTTACTTGTTTTGGTATTAAATAGTTATTTGCGATACTTATTTTTTCGTCCTCTGTGTATCCAGGTATCCTAATTACTTCAAGTCGATCAAGTAAAGGTGGTAAAATATTTAGTGTATTGGCTGTAGTAACAAACATTACATCTGATAAGTCATAATCAACTTCTAAGTAATGATCATTAAAAGCAACATTTTGTTCTGGGTCAAGAGCTTCTAGTAAAGCTGATGAAGGATCTCCACGGTAATCAGATCCTATTTTGTCTATTTCATCTAATAAAAAAAGAGGATTTTTTGTGCCTGCTTTTTTCATTTGCTGGATAATTTTTCCTGGCAATGAGCCTATATAAGTTCTTCTATGTCCTCTGATTTCGGCTTCATCTCTAATACCACCCAATGAAATTCTTACAAATTTTCTACCAGTAGATCTAGCAATTGATTTACCTAAAGAAGTTTTTCCAACACCTGGTGGACCTACAAGACATAAAATTGCTCCTTTAATTTTACCAACTCTTTTTTGAACGGCTAAATATTCTAATATTCTTTCTTTAACTTTTTCTAAACCATAGTGATCTTGATCTAAAATTTTTTTAGCTTCAGTTATATTAATGCTGTCCAGTTTTTTATCTTTGTTATACCAAGGCAATTCAATCATCCAGTCTAGGTAATTTCTTACAACGGTTGCCTCCGCGGACATAGAACTCATTGATTTTAATTTTTTTAACTCAGAAATACATTTTTTTGATGCTTCTTTAGGCATTTTTGCTTTTAAAATAGCTTTTTGTAAATTTGCAACCTCATCTTTTCCATCATCTATCTCTCCCAATTCTTTTTGGATCGCTTTCATTTGTTCATTTAAATAATATTCTCTTTGGGTTTTTTCCATTTGGTTTTTAACTCTGCCCCTTATTCTCTTTTCTACTCCTATTACATTAATTTCATTATTAATGTGCTCCATAATTTTTTCTAATCTTATTTTTAAATCAAGAGTTTCTAATAAGCTTTGTTTATCAGAAATTGAAATATTTAATTGACCCGCAACATGATCTGCAATTTTAGATGGGTTTTTCTGATTTTTTAAACTTGTAAAAAGTTCAGAGGCAATTTTTTTATTTAAATTTGTTAATTTTTCTAATTTTCTTATTATAGCTATTGAAAGGGGTAATAAATCTTCTTTATTTTCAACTTTATCTTTAACTACTTCTGTTGATGTAGTTAAATACTCTTTATCATCTTTGCATTCAATTATTTTAACTCTATCAAAACCTTCAACCAAAACTTTAACAGTACCGTCGGGTAATTTTAATAGCTGGAGAATTTTACTTTCGCAACCATATGAAAATAAATCTTCTTCTTTTGGATCATCAATTTCTGCATTTTTTTGTGTAACTAAAACTATTTTTTTATTTGCCTTCATTACTTCATTTAAAGCTTTAATTGATTTATCTCGACCTACAAATAGCGGAACTATCATTCCAGGAAAGACAACAATGTCTCTTAAAGGTAAAGTTGGAAAGAAGTCTGATTTATTCATACTCATAGAATATGGACATTATTAATAATATTTCAATAGATTTATTACGCCGCAGAAGTTTTCTTGGTCTTAGAATGTATAATCACAGGCTCTCTACTATTTTTAACAACATTTTCATTTATAATTACCTCATCAACATCGGTCATTGTTGGTAATTTGAACATTGTTTTAAGTAATAAAGACTCAATAATCGATCTTAAACCCCTGGCTCCTGTCTTTTTAGTAATTGCTTTTTTCGCAATTTCTTTAACTGCTTCGTCTTTAAAAGTTAATTTTACATTTTCAAATTCAAAAAGTCTTTTATACTGTTTTAATAATGAATTTTTTGGTTCTTTTAAAATTGATACTAGAGATTTTTCATCAAGATCCTCTAATGTTGCTAATATCGGCATTCGACCAACAAATTCTGGTATAAGACCATATTTGATTAAATCCTCAGGCTCTAAGCTTTTCATAAGTTCGCCTGATGATTGATCTTGAAAATGTTTTACTTTAGCTCCAAAACCTATTGAGGTATCTGTGCCTCTTTTTGCTATAACCTTATCTAAACCTGCAAAAGCTCCTCCACATATAAACAAAATGTTTGTTGTATCTACTTGTAAAAATTCTTGCTGAGGATGTTTCCTTCCTCCTTGCGGTGGTACGCTAGCTATGGTTCCTTCCATTATTTTAAGTAAAGCTTGTTGAACACCTTCGCCCGAAACATCTCTAGTGATTGAAGGATTTTCTGATTTTCTACTTATTTTATCTACCTCATCTATGTATACAATTCCTCTTTGGGCTTTTTCAACGTTATAATCTGCAGCTTGTAATAATTTTAAGATAATATTTTCTACATCTTCACCAACATATCCAGCTTCGGTTAAAGTAGTTGCGTCAGCCATTGTAAATGGCACATCTATAATTCTTGCTAAAGTTTGAGCCAATAGTGTTTTTCCGCAACCTGTAGGTCCAACTAAAAGAATATTTGATTTTGATAATTCTACATCTTTATTATTTTTAGATTCATAATTTAGTCTTTTGTAATGATTGTGAACTGCAACTGATAAAACTTCTTTTGCATAAGTTTGACCTATAACATAGTCATCTAAAACTTTACAAATTTCTTGAGGAGTTGGAACACCTTCTTGATTGTTTACAAAAGTATCTTTATTTTCCTCTTTAATAATATCCATACATAGCTCAACACACTCATCACAAATAAATACGGTTGGCCCAGCTATTAACTTTCTTACTTCGTGCTGACTTTTGCCACAAAACGAGCAGTACAGAATATTTTTGTTATTTTTTTCAGACATAATTTTTTACCGAATCACTTTTTATTAAAATAAACTAAAGTATACGGTTATCAAGTCTTACGTGAATCCTTAAACTAAATGTAGTATGTTAAGATCTTTTTTCTACAACTTGATCAATCAATCCAAACTCTTTTGCTTCATTTGGAGTCATAAAGTTGTCTCTCTCTAAAGCTTTTTTAATTTCTGATTCGCTTTTTTTTGTATGTTTAGAATATATTTTATTTAATCTATCTTTTAGAGCTAAAATTTCTTTAGCGTGAATCTCTATATCAGTAGCTTGACCCTGATAACCTGCTGAAGGTTGGTGAACCATAATTCTAGAATTAGGAAGTGAAAATCTTTTACCTTTTTCTCCAGCTGCTAATAAAAAAGATCCCATTGAAGAAGCTTGACCAATACATAAAGTTGAAACTGGAGGTTTGATATATTGCATAGTATCATAAATACCCAGGCCAGAAGTAACTAAGCCACCAGGACTATTAATATAAAATGATATTTCTTTTTTTGGGTTTTCTGATTCCAAAAATAATAACTGTGCTGTTATTAAAGTTGATACGGTATCATTAACAGGTCCAACTAAAAAAATTATACGTTCTTTTAGTAATCTTGAATAAATATCATATGCTCTTTCTCCCCTATTTGATTGCTCAACAACCATAGGAATTAAGTTATTCATATGTTCTTCAATTTTATCTTTCATAACGAATCAACGAACTGATGTTATACAACTAAAGATTACTTTTTTCTAATTTTTTTCGTTTTTTTAGATGATTTTACTGTTTTTTTTGGTTTTTTATTATCTTCTTCGTGAGAATGATCATGTGCTTTGTAATGTGCTTCGAGAAGTTCATCAGCCTCTTTTAGAGAAATTATTTTTTTTGTTTGATTAGATTTCTCCTTTATTAAATTAATAATTTTTTCTTCATATATAGATCCTCTTAAACTTGCAGCAGCAGATGGATTTTTTTGATAGTACTCTAATACTTGTTTTTGCTGACCTGGCATAGATTGAACTTGTTTTTGAATTTCGTTTTTGAGTTCATTTTCATCCACTTTTAAATTATTTTTTTCACCTAATTCATTTAAAATTAGACCAAGCTTAATTCTTTTTTTAGCAACATTTTCAGTATTTTTTTTATTTTTTTCTATATCTTCTTTTTTTAAACCTTGGGAAATTAACGAAATTTCTTGTTCAACTAAATTTCCAGGTAAATCAATGGTATGAAGTTTTTCAATTTGACTTAATATATTTTCCTTCGAAATTGCATCTAAACTCATTTTATATTGGTTTTGAATTTGCTTATTCACTAATTCTTTTAAATCTTTCATGTCTTTGGCACCAAGATTTTTTGCAAATTCATCATCTATTTTTGTCGCTTCAGGTTTTCTTAATTTTAATATTTGGCATTTAAATTCTGCTTTTTTATTTGCAAATTCTTTATTAGGATAATTTTCTGGCAAATTTACTATTACATTTTTTTTTTGATTTTTTTTAACACCAATCATTTGTTTATCAAATCCTTTAATAAATAAATCTTTACCTAAAACTATTTGAGTATTTTTTCCTTCGCCTCCTTCAAACTTTTTATTTTCTATTGTAGCTTCATAATTAAAAATAATGAGATCTCCATCTTGTGCAGTTTCGTTATCTTGCCTATCTTTAAAATTATTTTGATTTTTGGCTATTTCATTAATCCTTTTGTTAATTTCTTCTTCTTTAACATTTGTATCGTAATTGGTAAATTTGACAGCATCTAAAGGTTGTAGCTTTACTGAGGGCAATTCATCAACCTCTAAAGTATAATTTAAATCTTTGTCTTCGCCATATGATTTTAAATCAAGTTTAGGTTGCCCGGCTACTTTGATTTTTTTTTCTTCTAAAGCTTTTGTTGTAGTTTCTTTCAAAACTTTCTCTAGCACTTCACCATAAACTGCTTTTCCGAATTGTCTTTTCACAACCTCAATTGGAACTTTTCCTGGTCTGAAGCCCTTAATGCTAAGAGTTTTTCCTAACTCATTTAATCTTAAACTAATTTTTTCATTTATGGTTTTTTTATCTACAAAAACTTTGAGATTAGTTTTTAGTCCTTTTTTGGAATCTACTGTTACTTTCATAATTTATGGTGGGCAAGAAGAGACTCGAACTCTTAAACCTTTCGGTACTAGTTCCTAAGACTAGCGCGTATACCAATTCCGCCACTTGCCCATGTTTACATATTAAACAATGCACATTAGAAATATACAAAATCAAAATTTTTTCAAGCTATTTTTGCTTAATTTAAGTTACTTAAATTTTTATTATTTTCAAAAAGCAGTATACCAATGTTTTTATTTAAGATTAATTTGTCTACCGCATGAAAAGAATTAACATTCCATATATTCCATTTTAAATCATTAAGTTTACTGTTGGCTTTTACTGCCTCATACCCAGATTGGTAATCAAAAGTCAAAGAGCGAATTTCAGTATTTTCTAATATTTTGTAAATATCTAAATAAAATTCATCACAATTTTTAGAATTTTTCATATTTGACAAAATATCTTCCGAACATTTTTTAGACAAATGTGTATCTAAATAATAAGCGACTTCAACATTAGCTATGTTGTTAATTTTGTTTATACAATTAAGCCACTCTTCTTGATCAATATTTTTTATTGATATTGTAGGTGTTTCAATAAGCACACTTACAAACTTATATGAGTTTTTTTTTAACCAATTATATGCATATCCACAGTTTTTAACATTGTGTATATTTTTTGCATCCATCCAAACTGTATTTTTTTGATAATTTGATTTTAAAAAATCATCAAAAATCAAATCAGTGTCTAAACTTTCACTGTGTGAAGATATAGTTCTATCTTTAAAAAATAAAACATCCGTTTCAAAACAACCATTAGAAATAGAGGATTTAAACATTAGTATGAAAGAATTAGCTCTATGCTGACAAACTAAATTTGAAATATTTTCTTTATCTAATAATTTTTTTTGATTTAAATAATTATTCATTTGCCATAATCTAATACTTACATCTTCATCTTTAAAATTTTTCTCTTTTATCGCTTTTTGAATATTAAGGTTATCATTCCAAAAGGTATAAACCTTGCTATCTTTTCCATTTAACAATTCTCTATGAACTATGTAATCAGATTTAAAATATGGGAAATTTTTCCATTCATATAAAGTTTTTTGAGTATGTTTTGTCGAAACATCTATTTCAAAAAGATATAATATAATTTCCATTATTATTTTTGATGATAATTTATTTTTTTTAATTTTTTCTAATGCGCTAAATTTCTCTTTGTATAAATCATAAGCAGATTCATTAAAGTAAATAAAAAATGGAATATGGATCATTTCATAATTTAATCTTGAAGAATCATGACCTTTTCCTGAGGCAGGTGATTCACCATGATCAGAAAAATATATAAAAATTATCGGTTTGTTATGTTTTTCAGATTTTGTAAAAGTACACCCAATTGTATTGGACAAAGAATAGTCTATATATTTTATAGTACTGTCATATTCCTTGGTTAAATTAAAATTAGAATGATCTTTTCCTAAAAAATTCTTCTTATTTATGAAAGCTGGATAAGAGATATTAAATTTTTTTGGTATGTGAGCTGTATAACCACCGTATGCACCATGACCTGCATAAGAGTGCAAAAAAACAAACTTAGATTTTTTATCTAAAAATATTTCATCATTTTTACAATAAGTGTTATTAAAATATTCATGATCTCTTATGCTGGGAATAAATTTATCTCCTTGTAACTTTTCTTCTTTTTGTTTTTGTAAATTATAGGCAAAGTCCCTTACCTTATTTGTTCTAAATAGTAATCTTGAAGTTAATATATCTCCCTGAGAACTGTATAAATAGGTATCAATATCAATATTATTTATAATATCGATTAAAGGAAAAAAATATTTATGCCCATCTTTTTTGGTAATTAAACAATTTTCTAAGCATAAAGATAAAGAATTCATTAGTGAAGGGGTTGTATGTGTGTGTTCAGAATATACTTTGTCAAATTTTAAAAATCTTTTATTTTTAGATTGTTCCTTTAGCCATGGCGTTGTTTCAATGGGATATCCATATAAGCTTGTGTGCAAAGCCGAAGTGCTCTCTCCAATATAAGTTACAACTAATAAATTATTTTCTTTATTTTTAATTGATTTAATATTTTTAGAATTTTTTATTATATTTTTTTCAAATTTAGCAATTTCTTGACCTGCAGAAAAAAAATTATTAGCTAATTTAAATGCATTGTAAAAAGAAAACAAAATGATAAATACAAAAAATAAATTAAAAAATTTTCCTGTCTTAAGAATGTCTAATTTTTTATTTTTAAGTAAATAGTTTATTATAAAAAATATAGCTACGGATAAAGTAAATGCACTAAATAATACTAACCAAAACCTATTTCTTTTTAGTATCTCAAAATCAAATATTGAAGTTAGAAAAGTTTTTATATAAAAAATAACTTCAGCAAATTCTGGGTTTTTGACTTCAATTAAAGAATCTCTGCCAATAGATCGAAAATATTCTGGTAAAAACGAGTATTGATAAAAAATAAATATAACAGGAATTATTAAAATAAATAATTTAAATAAAAATGAATATTCTTTTTTAAATTTATAAATAAATATTACGTATAAAAAAAAGCAAGTAGAGGTAGCAAAAACCAAAACCTCTTCATATAAAAGAGTTGTTATGACTTTTATAATAAATTGTAAATAAATCTCCATCCGTTGTATTAAAATTTTATATACTTATTTGGCCAATTAAGATTTTCATTCTTTAAACTTGAAATCACTTTTTTATCTGTTAAAAAATTATTAATAAGAAACATTAGATCAATTTAATTTTATTTCCTTTTTTTACAATATAAATTCCAATAATTACAGCGATCAGAGAAATCATTACTTTTGAAGTAATAACTTCATCTAAAATTAAGTAGCCTAAGATTACACCAAAAATTGGTATTAAATAGGCAACTTGAGACTGAAAAACTAAACCATTGTGTTTTAAAATATAAAATCTTAATAACCATGCTATTCCTGTTGAAAAAACCCCTAGGTAAATAAGCGAAAGTGTTGAGTCTAATCTGGGTGTTAGATTCCATGGTTGTTCAAAAAGCAAAGCTATTGGTAATAAAAATATTGTCCCCCAAATTAAAATTGAAGCAGTTACATTTTCATTTTTTTTATTACTAATTTTTAGTGTAAGAAGACCTCCAATTACATAGAAACACGAACCAAATAAAATAGAAAAGGCTGAAAAAAAATTATTCTCATCTATTAATAAATTATCTGAAAATAGGAAAACAATTCCTGAAAAACCAATTAATATTCCAAGTGATTTGGTTAAATTAATTTTCTCATTATTAGTAAAAAAATGCGCTAATGCGGTAGCGGTTAGTGGTGTACTTGCCATTAAAATTGCAGCTAAATTACTTTGCACTTCTTGAACTCCATATGCGATAAAAAAAAATGGAATTACTAAATTAATCACGCCAATTAAAGCAAACCAATACCAATCTTTAGAAAAAGCTTCGATTTTTATTTTTTTAAAATTACATAATAAAATTACCGGTATAGCTCCAAAAAATATTCTTAAAAAGGCAATGGTTAAAGGTCCATAAGAATAAGTAGCTATTTTTATATTAAAAAAAGCAGATGCCCAAATAAAAGCTAATATGGTTAGTAATAAATAATCAAAAGGTTTTGAATCTCTCATTCTGATATTTCCTTCTCAGATCCTTTTGTAATTTTAATTAATTGATTATATTCTATTTTAAATACACAGTTTGGATGGCCAGCAGCAGCAAAAACATTAGCAAATCTTTTTAGAGACACATCGATTAAAATATTTAAATTGCTAATGTGAGCGACTGGTGAAACTCCACCAATAGAAAAACCAGTAATAGATTTTACTTCATCAGCATTTGCCATAGACACATCTTTTTTTTGTAAAATTTTTTTTAATTTATTTAATGAACATCTTCTATCTCCAGCAATTAAGCAAATTAAAAAACTTTCATCAGCTTTGAATAATAAACTTTTAACAATTGCTCCAGTTTGACATTTCAATGAATTGGCAGCATCCTCTGCTGTTCTAGCAGTAGTATCTAAAACTATAATATCGAGTTTATCATCAAATTTTTTTATAAATTCACTTACTCGTTTTACAGCTTCTTTATTTAATAAATTTTCCATCTTTTAATCTAGCTAAAGCTAAAGGTATTCCTTTAATAATATCCTCAGCAATTAAACCTTTTCCATATTTTTTTGCAATATCGCCGTGTATCCATGCAGCCGCACTACCTGCTAAGTGTGGTTTCATTTTATTTTTTCCAATCAAACTTACTATAAGACCACTTAGCACATCTCCCGATCCTATAACTGCCAATTCTGGCGATGAATGACTATTTGTAATTATTTTTTTATCATATGATGAAATTATTGTTTTTGGACCCTTTAAAACTATATTTGATCTTATTAATTTATTTGCCTCTTTAATTTTATCAATATTATTTAAATTTTTTTTAATTTTTGGAAAAATTTTATGAAACTCTACTATATGTGGTGTGATTATTTTATTTTTATCTAGCAGAGAATAAAGTGATTTTAAATCATCTTTGAAACAAGTTAATGAATCTGCATCTAAAACGACATGTTTTACTTTTTTAAGTATTAATTTCGTTATTTTTTTAATTTTTTTATTAGATCCAGCGCCAGGTCCTATAAGTAATGCTGTAATTTTTTCTTTTTTTAAAAAATTTTTTAATTCTTTGATATTGCTAATTTTAATTTTAAGTGCTGATGGAAATTTAATTGAATAAGCGTCTAAAGTGCTTTTAGAACATATGATTTTGATTGATCCCGTGCCAGTTTTTAATGCCGCTAA
>CERS01116156.1_pt1 | contig 12262 bp, 7 predicted proteins | sample 356251 | NCBI WGS metagenome assembly CERS01 (sample SAMEA2621020, study PRJEB7988) | marine metagenome | isolation source: saline water (ENVO:00002010), including
TAATCTACATTATTTAGAACATCTGGTAGTGTTTGTTCGGACAGTGGAAGACCCATTAATGAATCTTTTGGAGCCAATAAAATATTTCTGGTATAACCAAACCTATTCTGATATTTTCCTGTAATTAATCCTGCTCTGCTAGGTGAACACACTGCATAAGAGACATAACCCTGAGAGAATACAACTCCATTGCTTGCAATACGATCTATATTTGGAGTAAATATTTCCTTGCTACCATGAAACCCCACATCGGCATAACCCTGGTCATCACTTATTATAATGATAATATTAGGGGCATTTTCTAAAGAGCTTTTACATGATATAACTAATAAAGAAAGAACAGATAATAGTAAAAATCTAATCATAGTTTAGAGAGGGTTAAAAATTTCTCTTTCACTTAAACTATTCAATATTTTATCTTTTGAGTAGAGTAATTTAAAATATTTATCGTTTGCCCACTCTTCATATAAATTTCTATAAAATTGACTATTAGGATTACCTGATTGACCAGGCGCATTAGATGCCAAAGAGTTATCCCAGTTCTCTGTATCTATAATAACTCTAAATGTAGCTCCTGAGGATTGGCTTAGATTTGATCCAGTTGAACCAGGGGTGTATGCATTACCTCCTCTAGGATATGTCTTAAAACCTAATATTTTAGATATCGAATCGTTAACAACTAACTCTAAAGGATGCCTAACCCTTATATGTTTATAATCATTCTGACCATATACAGCACTATTTAATTTATCTCCAAAATTTAACTCTAACTCACGGACTGACGATATAAATGTCTCCTTAAGAAAACCATCCCTCTCTTTATTTGTTGACTCATTTAAATTATTTATAATTTTATAAAGTTGTACGTTTATAAATTCTTTAACTTCATCTGGTACATATTTCTCATGGTACTTTCTCATTATTTCACGCTCCCAGTTGACATAGACTAATGCCTCCCCTGAACCTTTTACAATTTTATTATCCCAGTCTAATAATTTTTGTAAATAGGTATTAAACTTATTATCCATCTTCACCTGACTTAACATCTTAATTAGCTTAATTGAAGGTATGGAGTGGTAATCTACCTGAAGTTCAATCATATCTTTCATAGTAAGGTCGGTAGAACTCTCTAAAATTTCATTAACTCTATCTCCCCTATATGGGTCAGACCAGGAAAAGCCAATAGCATTCCATTCATTATAAGATTCTGGAGTCACATTCTGATTAGCAGTAGCAAAATACTCTTCCTCTGGATTAAAAATATTTGGCTTGTCAACTATTGGAAGGTAACCATCCCACTCATAATTACCATCACCCATTACCGGAACTAGCCCACTATGAGTATTTCTTATAGGTGCAATTCCAACTGCTTGCCATCCAATATTACCATCTTTATCTGCCCAAACCATATTCTCACCAGGAATATTACTGTAATTACATGCCTCCCTGAACTCATCCCAAGAGTAGGATTGATTCATTCTCAAGGATGCTAGATATGGTGACCCTCCCACCTCTAACCATCCACACCTTACTGCATAAGCTCTATTCCTTTTTTCATCTACAAATGTTACAGGGCCATGTACCGAGTATTTGAGTTCTGCTTCATAATCATCACCTCCTTTGACAGGAATTTTTTCTTTGATAGTTTTAAATTTTAGCCATTCTCCCTTGTGCCAATACTTATTCGAATCATTGGGGTCAAGTTCATAAACATAAAGATCTTCAGCATCTGTTCTGAAAACTGTAAGTCCCCAAGCACCATACCCATTATGTCCTATTGAAATACCAGGAATTTCAGGTTCACCTCCACCAATAACGTCCCATCCCGGCGCAACAAGATGAGTTAAATACCTTAGAGAGGGAGCAACTATACTCCTGTGGGGATCATTTGCTAATATTGGAAATCCAGTAGCGGACTTTTTTCCTGATATTGCCCAGTTATTACTGCCTATGGAAAGTTCATCATTAAACTCAGGTTTACTTGATGATAAATCAGTGATTTTATTATTATTTCTATATTTCTCTACAATATAATCATCCTTAAAATCAATAGGTTTTCTGAATGCATTATATAATTCAAGAATGTCATTATCTAAATCCTCGCTACTAATTTTCTTGTTAAGTTTTAAAGATGGCTCCTTCGGGTGTAACCAAAGCAATTCTTTTACTTTCTCCTCACCAACTCTAGACACAGCCCTTCCTATATCTAGTTCTTGACCTATATTTCCGAGCAGCCCCTGATGTCTAGAAATTACAACTTCAGGTCCCCAAGGTTGAGGCTTAATGTCAAGTAACTTAAATTCTATGGGTAAATTTTGGGGGTCCTCTAGCACTTCATTTATATATGCGTTAACTCCATCGGTGTAGGATGTTATAATCTCATACCCATCATCATGGTAATGATTTAATTCATCCCTTATATCTCCTCTAAACATAAACAGCCTAGTTCCAATATCTCTTTTCAGCTCCTGCTCTCCAAAAATATCAGATACTGTTCCTGTCGCCTGCCTCCTCCATATCTCAAATTGAAACAACCTGTCTCTGGCTGAAAGATAACCTTGCATAAAGAAAAGGTCCCTCTGGTTTTTTGCGTAGATATGGTTAATGCCATAACTATCTCTTAAGACTTCTACCCTTTCATTTAAATCAAGACTGACATCTGATGAACAGGATAATAGTAATATAGATAGTAGTGATATTAGAGATCTCATTGATCTAATCTACAACTATCAGATAAAATATCAAACAGAAAGATTAACGATTATTTGTGGGCTTCTATTACTTTTTTAACAAAATCTCCAATTTTTGATGAATCAATCCATCTTGCTACAATAACCAATTCATGCTCTGGAACTACTATAACATAATTTCCACCGAAACCTGACCCATAAAATATATTTTCAGATAAGTCGTGCCATTTCCTATCTCCCCTATTGAGCCACCACATGTAGCCATATGTGTCGTTATTTTCAGATGGAATTATCATTTTGTTTATCCATTCAGGAGATATTATTTCTTTTCCTTTCCAGGAACCATTTCTTAAAAATAATAGACCAAATCTTGCGTGATCAATTGAGTTTATGAATAATCCACCGCCAAAATGTCCTCCGCCACTTACTGACTGAACACTTACCCCATCTAATACTACCATAGAATTATCATACCCGTACCACCTCCATGTTGAAGAGGCACCAATTGGATCCATAATATTTTCTTTTAGTACTGCCGGTAAAGGTTTTCTAAATACATTAAGTAATGAGAAAGATAATAAATTTACCCTCACATCATTGTACTTGTATGCCTGACCCGGAGGCAGTAGTCTCTGTTTTTTAATTTCCTCTAGTGACAGTCCTCTTGGCGGTCTATCTGCCCAGTCGTAAGTTCCAAATAGTTCGCCAGACCACTGAGATGACTGGTTAAGAAGATGGTGCCATGTTATTTGGCTGTTATGAGGATCATCAAATTTTCCGTCCCAAACATAATTTTGTAATCTTTCATCTAATTTTATAAGACCTTTGTCATGTGCAAGTGCTGCGACTGTAGAAAGATAACTTTTTGTTACACTAAATGTCATATCTACTCTCTTTGTGTCTCCCCACTTTCCTACGATATATCCATTTTTAATAATTAGACCATTTGTTTCACCTCTGAATTTGGTTGGACCCTTTATTCTATACCCTGGCTCTCTTCCAAATGAATTAAGAATTGAAATTCTCAGATCCTTTTCAACTGAATTTTCATTTTCTACTGCAAAGTTAATTGCTTCTTCTAATTTATTTTTATCCAATCCAAGTGATTCAGGTAATTGTTCTGACCAGACCTTCCCAGGAAAGTACTTTTCCTGACATAACGCATTGAAACTTATAAAAAGAAGAAATAGGAGTCTCATAATTTGTACTTTAACTTAAATGATATTGAAAAATAATTATATTGTCAAAATAAATATAGACTATAGTTTGAAAATAATTAAATACATATATCTTATTCCTTTCATATTATTCTCTTGTGAATGGTTTAATGATTTTGATATCCTTGAAAATAAAATATCAAATCTTATAAAATCCCATAAAGGGACATTTGCTGTAGCACTTAAAAGTTTAGATGATGGGAACACAATTTTAATTAATGAAAATGAAATATTTCATGCTGCAAGTACCATGAAAACACCTGTCATGATCGAACTCTTTAAAAAAAAATATAATGGTGAGGTTTCTTTTGAAGACTCTTTACAAATAAAAAATGAATTTAAGAGCATAGTAGACGGAAGTAAATTTGAATTGTCATCTTTCGATGATAGCGATGAAATTATTTATAAAAAATTAGGCAAATATATTTCCATTCGCGAACTAGTCTCTGCCATGATAACTAAGAGCAGCAACTTTAGTACTAACTTATTAATTGACTATATAAATGTCAAAAATGTTAATAAGACAATGAGGGATATGGGTGCAGAAAATATTAATGTTTTAAGGGGGGTAGGTGATCTTAAAGCATTTGATAAAGGTCTAAATAACACAACCTCAGCAAAGGATTTATTAGTCATTTACGAGAAACTTGCAATGGGATCATTTATTAATCCTTCAATATCTAATGAAATGGTTGAGATTTTAAAGAATCAAGTTTATAAAGATATTATACCAAAATATTTACCAGATAACATTGAAGTTGCTCACAAAACTGGTTGGATAAGTGGTGTAAGACATGACAGCGGTATTGTTTTTTTAGAAAATGGAAAAAAATATGTTCTAATTTTATTATCTAAAAACCTAGATGATGATATTGAAGGAGCAGAATTTTTAGCAAAAATATCATTAGAAATTTTTAATCATTTGTCATGAACTTTCTAACTGGATTTGATAATATCAAAAAATCTATTTTTTTAACAACTGCCATAACAATAATATTTTCGTCAGTTAATACTGGAATTATTAATGTTGGCCCATTATCATTCATTTTAGTTTTAGCTATACTCTTTGGGATGTACTACCTATCCTATATCTTATTTAATTTCATATCATATTCTGCAGTTCAAATAAGTTCTATCTCTATCCTATTGTACATGAAGAATACAATATATTCATCTATTCCAGTTTATATATATCTATTTTTTATATTTTTTATCTTCGTTTTAACCTTAACTACACTACAGAAAAAATTTAAAAGAGCATTCCTTTCATTACTAGCGTTGGGAGTCTTTTCATTTTATTTCTTTAGTGCTGAGCAAATAGATATAAGCCATGACATTGATTCTTTTAATTATGAGGAAGGAAACTTAGGTTTCAGCTTCTATTCTTATTCTGTAGGAGAAGATAGGCACAGAGAGGAATATAAAGAACCAGATATTATTTCCTATACGATTGATGCTTCAGAAGTTATGGAAGAAGACTTTAATCAGTCAAAACTTAAATGGAGAAAAAATTACTGGGGCTTTGGTAAAGATGAAATACCATTAAACGGGAGGTTATGGGTTCCTGAAAAAAAAGGAAAATACCCAATAATTTCTATAATCCATGGAAATCATTCCATGCAAGAATATTCAGACGATGGTTACAACTATCTTGGAGAATATCTGTCATCAAAGGGATATATATTTAACTCGGTTGATCAAAACTTTTTAAACGGTTCATGGGAAGGTGATTTCAGGGGTAAAGAGATGACCACCAGATCCTGGCATTTCCTTGAAAATTTATCATATTTAGAAAAATTGAATAGTGATTCACTCTCTATACTTTTCAATAAAATTGACTTTAATAAAATTATTGTGGTAGGACACTCAAGAGGTGGTGAGGCAGTTAACTTAGCAAGTAGATTCAATAAACTATCTACATTTCCAGATAATGGAAACGTAAAGTTTGATTATAATTTTAATATAATAGGAATAGTAACAATAGCTCCAACAGATTACAGATATAATAGAAATTATAAACTTGAAAATATCAATTACCTGAGCCTCCAGGGAAGTATGGATTCTGATGAGGAAAGTTTTTTTGGTCTGAGACAATCAAATAGGATATCTAATTCGATAGATTCTCTCTTAAATGTTAATATTCTTATAGAGGGAGCAAATCATTCTCAATTTAATACCTCTTGGGGAAGTGACGATTCAGGTTTTCCTAGTAAATACTTAATTAATAATAAGGGTATTATACCTGACTGGCTGCAAAGAAAAATTTTAAAATTTTATCTATTCAACTTTGTAGAGTATATCACAGCAAATAGTGATAGTGCAGAGAATAATCTAACAACTTCTAATGAATATAAAGTCTCTGAAGAGAAGAGCCTAAAAGTATTGTCTCAGTACCAATTTGGTGGGAGAAATATTATAAATGATTTTGAAGGTGATGATTTAGCATTAAGTGAGAAATCAAAAATTGAATTTAAAGATATGGATTTCTCAAAACTTGAAAATTTAAAATTTAGAGGGGGTAGAATCCAAGAAAATAGTGCCCTTAAAATAAAAAGTAAAATTGATTCAGAGTTAATTATAAAAACAAAAGAAAAATCTGTAGAAAAAGATATCTACATTGATATATATAACGAGTTAGACTCTGCGACAATTGAAATTTCATTTTTTAATGATAAAGAAGAAAAAATTGATTCCACTCTTGTCATGTTAATCAATAATAAGATTGATATGGAAAACTACAAATTTAATTTCTTGACTTTAGAAAGATTTAAAAAAATAAATGATATCACACTATCAACATATAAAGTAGATGCTAACCAAAGAGATTTTAATTCTATTTCTATAGTTTTTAATAAACCAGGAACATATTATATTGATAATATCTCTTTCTAGAGAGCGGATAATGGCAGCTTTAGAGTTTTAATTTTTTTATATTCTAACCCAGATTCAGTATATGCAATAATTAATTTATCCTTAAACTTTTCAATTTGAGGAAAACCAGTAGATCGCTCAAGAGAGATATCACTAATTTTTTTAATCTGACCTTGGTTCCCGTTAATATTTATTTTTCTTAAATGGAGTGAACCTCTACCTTCAAATGATGAAAGCCAACTTACTACAACTTCGTCTCTGGTTATAAACTCAACATCTACCCTGCCAGTAGGAGAATTATTTATGTCATCTATCATAATCTTTTCACTAAAAGTTTCTCCGTTATCTTTAGAAAACTTCATACTTACTTTTGGAATACCGTTGGATGCAGAGAACCATGAGACAGCAACTCTGTCATCATAAGAAGCGATATTTGGACCATTTACAGGACAACCATTAATTATCCAATTATCCTCATTAATTGTTACTGGTTCAGTCCATGAATTTCCAATAAATCTAGATATTGATACATCTCTCTTCTCTTCTACAGACCTATCCCTGTACACAACAATAGGTATATTACCTGATACTGTCACTGAAGTCTGACAACAATCACAAACCATTTGGTCAACAAGGTGACTTTCATAAATATCTCCATCAGAAGATACGAACGCTGATCTCAAACTCATTGGCCCAGAGGCATGGTCAGTGTCAGAGTGACTTTTATCATAATTTGTATTTCTCCCATCAAGCCAAGTAGTTATAAATCCATCTTGGTAAGGGTATGAAGATAAAAACCCGTGCTCAGTTTTAGTTTCATCATCATGAAGCTTTTCTCTGTCACTCCATTTACCATCCTTAAAAAAATGATAATTGACATCGTATGAAAATGTTAAGTCAGAGCTTTTTTGAAGATGATGAGATATCATGACATTTGACTTTTCATTGTGTGAAATAGAAGGGAAATCTGCCCAATTGACAAACCAATCTGTTCCGTTTGCTATCAACTCTTTATTATCCCACCTATTATTAACAAGCTTAGCATTATACAGGTAATTCGTATCAGATTCATGTTCTGTCCAGGAAATAAATAAGTCATCTTCAGAGGAATACAAAAAAGGTTCACTTGACATAAGAGAAAATTCTTCTCCCAAAACACTTTCAATATTATTCTGATTGGAGCAAGAAAAAAGGATAAAAAAGGATAATAAATATTTAGTTTTCAACAAATAAGGCTATTAATACTGTTAACGTTAAAAATATTCCTGCAGGTAAAGACTTATATAATGGGTCGTTGATTTTTATATGCATCAAAATAGCTGAAAACATAAAAAAAGCAATACCTAATGCAGAAAACTGAATGATTTCTGGTATCCATATACCAGCTATTAAGCCAATTGAAAAAGCAACTTTCAAACCCCCTACAGTATACATCATCCAGTCAGGTAAACCATAAGAACTGAACTCTTCCTTCAGTGTCTGTGAATTTCCTCCTCTCCACATGGTGGGTTGTCTGTGGTTAACTAACCAGACTTTAAGAACAGATAAAGACACAATAAGTTGTGCGACTAAGATTAAGCTTTGACTTTCAATTAAGTTCATAAATAACACTTCTAAGGGATCCACATTAAAAAAAAATGAATCTTTATTTTAAATTTTTTAATAATTTATTGAAAATATATTAAATTAAAAAACCTATACCTATTGTGAACAACTTAAAACCATTACAATGAAAAGATTATTAATCTCAACCTTCATATTTTTAATAGTATTTAATTCTGAATCTCAAAGAAAAAGAAATTCAAATACAGACACATCCGCTAAAAAAGGAAACCTATCCATTTCAGCTCTAAAGCTTAGAAATGTAGGTCCAGCCTTCCTGTCAGGTAGAATCGCTGACATTGCTGTTCACCCAGATAACGATAACGTCTGGTATGTAGCTACTTGTTCGAGTGGGGTTTGGAAAACTGAGAATTCTGGGACAACATATAAACCTATATTTGATAACGAGTCAACATACTCAACAGGGTGCGTTACAATTGACCCAAATGACCCATCTATCATATGGCTGGGAACTGGAGAAAATGTAGGAGGTAGGCATGTTGCTTATGGTGATGGCGTATTTAAGAGTGAAGACGGTGGTAAGTCTTGGAAAAATATGGGTCTGAGAAAATCTGAACATATATCTAAGATAATTGTTCACCCAAATAATTCTGATGTGATTTGGGTAGCTTCTCAAGGACCTTTGTGGAGCCCTGGGGGGGAAAGAGGTCTTTACAAAAGTACTGACGGAGGTAGTAACTGGAAAAAAGTTTTAGGTGGAGGAGAATGGACCGGGGTCACTGACATATTAATAGATCCAAGAAATCCTGACAGACTTTATGCTGCTACCTGGCAGAGACATAGGACAGTTGCCGCTCTGATGGGTGGAGGACCTGAGTCAGGTCTACACAGATCTGAAGACGGTGGTGAATCTTGGACAGCATTAAAATCCGGATTACCAGGTTCAAATAAAGGTAAAATTGGGATTGCTATATCACCACAAAAACCTGACGTGGTATATGCCGCAATTGAATTGGAAAGAACTAAAGGTGGAGTATTTAAATCTACAGATAGAGGTTCATCCTGGAAAAAAATGTCCGATGCAGTTTCAAGTGCAACTGGTCCTCATTATTACCAAGAACTTTATGCAAGTCCCCATAAATTCGATAGGTTATACCTTATGAATGTCAGAATCCTGACATCTGAAGATGGCGGTAAGACATTTGTCCAGTTAAAAGAGAGGGATAAACATTCTGATAATCACTCAATAGCTTTCAGAGAAGACGATCCAAATTATTTATTGGTAGGTACTGATGCAGGTATATACGAGTCATTTGATCTAGCTGAAACATGGAAGTATCATAAAAATCTTCCTATTACACAGTTCTACAAGGTTGCAGTAAATAATGCATTTCCATTTTATCATATCTTTGGTGGTACGCAAGATAACGGATCAGCTGGTGGACCTTCTAGGACAGACGAGAGGCAAGGTATTAGGAATTCACACTGGTATAAGATATTGGGAGCAGACGGACACCAAACTGCCACCGATCCAGTTTATAACGATATTGTCTACGGTGAATTTCAGCAGGGAGTGCTGCACAGAGTAGACCTCAAAACTGGAGAGTCGGTTCTGATACAGCCTCAACCAAGAGAAGGTGAAAACTATGAAAGATGGAACTGGGACTCCCCTATTCTGGTTAGTCCACATAAGCCTGAAAGATTATATTTTGCTTCTCAAAGAGTATGGAAATCAGAGAATAGAGGTGATAGCTGGGAACCAATTTCTGGTGACCTAACAAGGAATGAAGAGAGATTAAATCTACCTATTATGGGTAGACGCCAAGGCTGGGATAATTCATGGGATGTAAAAGCTATGTCAAATTATAATACCATAACATCAGTTTCAGAATCTCCTGTCAGAGAGGGTGTTATTTATGCTGGAACTGATGACGGTATTATCCAGGTTACAACAAACGGAGGAGAATCCTGGAAAAAAATTCCTGTAACAAAACTTGGGTTGCCCCAAAGAACATTTATAAATGACATTAAAGCAGATAATTTTGATGCTAATACGGTTTATGTTTCATTAGACAACCACAAAGAAGGTGACTTTAGTCCTTACTTATACAAGAGTACTGACCTTGGCGAGACTTGGAGTTCTATTTCCAGTAACCTTCCAAAGAGAAATCTTATATGGAGGCTTGTACAGGATCACGTTTCTAAGGATTTAATGTTCTGTGCGACAGAAACTGCAATATATGTAACTATTAACGCGGGAAAGGAATGGCACAAGGTACCTGGTGCACCTACTATCTCATTCAGGGACATAACTATACAAAAAAGAGAAAACGACCTAGTTGCAGCATCATTTGGAAGAGGCTTCTTTGTGTTAGATGATTACTCACCTCTCAGAGAGATGACCGATGATAAATTATCAAAAGAAGGAGCTCTATTCAGTACTCGTGATGCACTCTGGTACATTCCTAAAAGTACAATAGGAAATACAGGAGCAGACTATTATTTTGCAGAAAATCCTGACTTTGGAGCAGTATTTACTTATCACCTTTCAAAATCATACCCATCTCTTAAATCTGAGAGAAAGAAAAAAGAGAATGAAATGATTAAAAAAGGTCAACAAATACCAGGGATAAACTGGGAGTCATTAGAGAAAGAAGATAGAGAAGAGAAAACCAAAATTTATATTCAGATAAGTAACTCAGAAGGAGAAGAAGTCAATAGAGTTAGTGCTCCTTCAGGAAGTGGTCTAAACAGGGTATCTTGGAATCTTAGATATAGCTCTTCTTCAGTGGTTAATGCATCTACAATGCAATACCGATCTTCAGGTTATAGAAGAGGAAGTAGGTCCGGACATCTTGCATCACCGGGCAACTATTCTGCATCTCTAATCAAAGAAAGTAATGGTGAAATGACTATTTTAGATGGTCCAATTTCATTTAATGTTGTTGACTTAGAGAGGAGTACTTTAAGGGGAACATCTTATAAGGATTACAGTAATCACGCTAAAAATGTGAATCAACTAAGTGACAGACAAACAATTTTTAGCAATAACTTAACTGAGACTATGAACATAGTTAAAGCTATGAGAGTAGCCCTTTCTAGATCAAAACAGTTAAATAATGAACTTGGAAAAGCTCTCTTTCAAATGGAGGAAGAACTAAACCAATTAAGAGTTGAGGTTTATGGAAACTCTGCAAAATCTGAGATAGGTGTTAAAAATAATCCATCGGTGAGTACCTATGTTGGTAATGCAAGCAGAGGTCTGTCTACAACTTATGGACCAACTGGACAACACAAGCAAAGTCTCAACATTGCAAATAGTATACTAGATAAGCTTGAAGAAAAATTAAGTGTCATATCTGGTAAGGTTCCAAGTATGAGATTAGAACTTGAGAATATGAATGCACCTATGATTATTGGAAGTAAAAACTAAGAAATAATTTTTAGGTTAGGTGTATCAGCCCAGTTTCCTCTTGTAAAGTCGGGGAAAATTTGGGGTGATCCATCTCTCTCAATAGAACTTGCACTAAGAGGCGTAACAGCACTCCAGAAACATCCTTCGTACATATTCTGGTCAAGAGGTGTTCCATTTCTTAGACATTCAATGATTCTGAACCTCATAATAAAATCCATACCACCATGTCCTCCCATTTTTCTTGCTAAATCTCCCACTCTCCTATATAGTGGATGATCATATTTTTCGTATAACATTTCTAAATCTTCTCCTTGTACCCAAGAATGGTGATTATCTGTAATACCTTCAACTCCTCCTTCCATAGCTACTCTAGTAGGAAATCCAGCTAAAGTACCCTTAGTACCTTGGATTAAATTATGTCTTGAATATGGTCTGGGACTTGTTTCATCCCACTGTACCATAATTGTTCTCCCCATAGAGGTCTTAATGATAGATGTATTTAGGTC
>CERS01316472.1_pt1 | contig 12205 bp, 14 predicted proteins | sample 356251 | NCBI WGS metagenome assembly CERS01 (sample SAMEA2621020, study PRJEB7988) | marine metagenome | isolation source: saline water (ENVO:00002010), including
GCCCCCGCTACCAAACATAGTCATAAAATACACTATCAAAAACATTACCCCCTTCTCAATTCTATCCTTTCGCTAACCCTATTAACCTACCATTAAAAACTTCTTAAAAAAAACTAAACTTTTTTAATAATCAAATATTAAAATTAATTACTTAAAATAAAGTCATTACACCTAAATTTTAGCTACAAAAAAAACTCTCTCAAAAAAAAATCATTGACGAAAAAAATTCTCTATAATATAAATACTTTTTTATGTAACTTTAAAAATAAAAAGGTGCATAAAACAAATGTTAATTTTATCTAATACCATTCTTTTTATCCATCTTCTCCCACTCTTATTTAGGAGGAACATCCACAACTAATTATGTACATCTTTCTAGCATTTTTTTTTGATTTCAAAATTTGATTAACAAGGAACTTAACGTGATAAAAAAAATTTTTAAACATGCTATCATTTCAACATTAATAATTAGTTTTCCTAGCATTTTACAAGCAGAAAACGATTTAAAATTCAAAGGAGATCTTCGACTACGAACTCAATATGAAACTCAAGGAGAAGATACTCGACTACGAGAAAGAATTCGATTTCGTTTGGGAGCAAGTAAAGAATTATCTGAGCAAACAACTGTAAAATTTGGTTTTGCAACAGGATCCAATGATCTAAGATCCACAAACCAAACCTTTGATAATACCTTTGAAACGCCTGACATTCGCTTTGATTATGCTTATATCGATCAAAAACTTTCCAATCAATTATCTTTAAGAGCTGGAAAAATGAAAAATCCAATCTGGAAACCATCAGACCTCTTATGGGATTCTGATATTAATCCAAACGGTGTAAGCTTCCAATACAAAAAAGCACATTACAACATAACATCAGCTCTATTAATACTTGAAGAAAACGTTAACAGCACAAACAAAGACCCCATAATGGCCGTCATCCAACCTCAAATAAAGTGGAACTTAACCCCAGCAATACAAATTAAAAATGCTATTGGCCTATACCTAACTCAACACGTAAAAGGAGCAAGCTTAACGCATACAGCTGAAACCAATACAGGTGCGACAACTGCCTTACCAAACGAATTTGCTCCAATCGTATTAAGTGCTCAAGCAGACCTAACTGATCAATTAGGATTAGAATTGTTACGTCCCTTTGGAGAATTAGTGATTAACAATAATGCTGATTCAAACAATAGAGGGGGCTTAATTGGATTAACAGTAGGTAATAAAAAAGTAAAACATTTTGGGTCATGGCAATCAAAAATAATCTACCGTTACCTTGAAGCTGACGCTTGGTTAGATATGTTACCCGATTCCGATGCCTATGGCGGTGCAACGAATACCAAAGGCTTAGAACTAATTCTAAAATATGGATTAAGCAAAAACATATCTGTAGCATTAGACTATTACATGATGGATGTTATTGATGGAACAAGCAATTCACAATCATTAGCTCAACTAGATTTTAACGTTAAGTTCTAAAAAATTATAATCAAGGAAACAATCATGAAAAAACAAACTATAAAATCAATCATTAAACAAACATTAATAATAGGTTCATTAACACTATTATTAACCAGTTGTTCATCAACAAAAGAAGTCGAACTACAAGGTGCTGGGGCTACTTTCCCTTATCCTTTATATTCAAAAATGTTCACTGAATATTTTAGACAAAGTAATGTTAAAATAAATTATCAATCTGTGGGATCAGGCGCTGGTGTTCGTCAATTAAAAAATAAAACTGTTGATTTTGGAGCATCTGATGCATTCATGAAAACCAAAGATTTAAACTATGAAAACAACACCATCCTTCATATCCCCACTTGTTTAGGCGCCGTTTCGTTATCATATAATTTACCTGGTATTACTGATCTAAAATTAACATCAGACATCATAGCGGATATCTTTTTAGGTAAGATAAAAAAATGGAATACCCCAATTATCCAAGCCATTAACCCTGATAAAAAATTACCTGATCTAAATATATTAAGTGTTCACCGATCCGACGGAAGTGGAACAACGTTTATTTTTACCGATTATTTAACCAAGGTAAATAAAGGGTGGGAAACAAAAGTAGGACGAGGAAAAGCGGTAAACTGGCCTGATGGTGTTGGAGGAAAAGGAAATGCTGGTGTGGCAGGAACAATAGCTCAAACACCAGGATCGATCGGTTACGTTAGTAATATTTATGCAACACAAAATAAAATGCCTGTTGCTAGTATCAAAAATAAAAGTGGCAACTACATCAGTCCATCCATAGAAGCAGTATCAAAAGCAGCTAATACAACCATTCCAACTGATACACGTGCATCTATTACAAACACAAGTGCAAAAGATGGATATCCTATTAGTGGCTTTACATGGATCTTAGCCTTCCAAGACCAAAGCATTAACAATAGAACGAAAGAACAAGCCTTAGCAACACAAAAAATGCTTACTTGGATGATTACACAAGGACAACAATACACACAACCATTACAATACGCCCCCTTACCAGAATCCGTGGTATCAAAAGCAAGAACCATCATTAATTCAATGACATATCAAGGACAAGTATTATAAGAATACAAAAAAAGCTACAGGATCTTTCTAAAAAAGAAAGATCCTGTAGTCAAATTCGTTCTAATCGATAGAAGTAAATAATATATCCTAAGAATTCAAATAAAATCTAATTTAATTCCTAACCCAACTACGAAAAGACCTTATATCCCTTTTTACAAGTATTTCTTTTGAAATTATTTTTTGTAATATATTTCCAAGATTTTAATCTAGTTTACATTTTTAATTTACAGTTTATTTTTCAAAAAATTTTATGCTTCTTAATCGTTCCATTTCTGCATGGAGTACTTTTTCTGCCTCTCTTTCTTTAATATACTATTGTACTTTTTTTATTTGTTTCTGATTAAAATAATCAACTAAAATAAGCTTTAATACCCCATAAAATTGATGAGCCCATTTACTTGTCGATGCCAAACACTCATATCATCAGATAATAATTCCGGTTTAGAATGATCTAATACTACTTCCGAAATAAATTCATATTTGCCATCAGTAGGTAATGATGCAAAATATTTTAACATCCCTAAATAATCTGTTTTTTCTGCCAAATGAAGTGCTGTCCTCCCCATATTATCTGTAACATTTACATTAGCTCCCTTAGCAAGTAATTTGTCAACAATATCTATATTACCTGCTCGTACTGCTATATGAAGCGGTGTATATCCATCCCTATTTTGAGCATTTACATTAACTCCATTTGTAATTAACCAATTCATCAAAGGAATATCTCTGTTCAAAACTGCTTGCCGTAATTGTTTATTTCTTAATTGCCGACCTCTAATTCTTGCCTGAAATTTTGTTATTACTGTTTGTTTTGTTATTCTAGATAATCCTTGCATTTTAATTTCCTTCCCTAAAAAAATTGTTACATTTTTTCTGTCTTTTATAAAGTTATCGTGTTTTAGAGACAAAAATTTCAATTAATTTACAAACATTCTCAACACCCACCCTCTGCCAAACAACAATCATCTCCTTGAAGCACTTTACAACACGGAACAGCCAACACCGCCCCTAACGATGTTGCAACTAAATAAATCCATAACGATGAAACCTGACCAGAAACCAAAGCTGGACCTAAAGACCGAGCAGGATTCATAGACGCCCCTGTAATAGGTCCCCCAAATAAGGCTTCTAAAGCAACCGTTCCGCCAATCGCAACACCCGCCATCATACCCTTTTCCTTAGCTCCCGTAGCAACACTTAAAATAACCATCATTAAAAACCATGTTAACAAAAACTCATAAACAAAGGCCCCTAACCATGATACCGTAGGTAAGGTAGCGCCCAATGAATCATGACTAGGAAACAAACACCACAACAAAATACTTGCACCTATCGCTCCAAAACATTGCATCAAAATATAAAACACCGTATTTTTTAATGAAATTCGCTTAATAACATAAAACCCCAACGTTACAGCCGGATTAATATGTGCACCAGACACATTCCCAATCGCATAAATAACAGCCATTACAACCAACCCAAAACTCAACGAAATTCCCACATGACCAAGCTGCCCACCATATAAATCATTAGCAATAATAGCCCCAGTCCCCGCAAAAACAAGAAAAAACGTGCCAACTAATTCACAAAAATATTGTCTCAAGATTGCAATTCCTTGTTACACGTTTTAAATTTTTCAAGAATCAAATCCCGAACCTCTCGAAAACAATCCATCGATTGCCCAACAGGATCATCAAAACCCCAATGTAACGTTTTATGATCCCCTGAAATCACTGGGCAATTTTCTTGAGCATTACCACATACGGTAATCACAACATCAAACATAATATCCTTTATCGCTGTGACTGATTTAGAATAATGATGAGATATATCAATATTAATTTCTTTCATAACAGTAATAGCCTGTAAATTAACAGTAAGAGGATGTGTTCCCGCACTATAAACCTCATAATGATCTCCATATAGATGACGTAAAATACCTTCTGCCATTTGAGATCGACACGAGTTTCCTGTACACAAAATTAAAATATTTTTTTTAGATATACTCATAAATAATCCTCAAAATAAAATTAGATTAATAATACTACTTAAAAAAATGATTTCAAGAATAAAAAATAATACCAAACACAAATACCCCTTTCTATTCAGATTTCAACTAAGACCCCCTATAATACATCTCATGAAAGCACTCGTCTTATTATCGGGAGGTCAAGATAGCAGCACATGTCTAGCACAAGCCTGTGCCGATTTCCCAAATGAAGTAACAACCCTAGCCTTTAACTATGGGCAACGCCATACCATCGAACTAGAACAAGCCAAAAAAATTGCAGCATTAGCAAACGTCCCCTTCCACATAATTGATCTATCTTATATTGCAACATTATCCCAAAATGCCTTAACCTCACACACAATCCCCATCGAATCATCATCAGAAACTCTGCCCAACACCTTTGTTCCAGGACGAAACATCTTTTTTTTAAGTACAGCAGCTGTTATTGCCAAAGAAAAAAAAATATCAATTCTTTATACAGGAGTTTGTGAAACAGACTATTCCGGCTATCCTGATTGTCGCCACGATTTTATTAAATCACTAGAAACCACCTTATCATTAGGACTCGATTATCCAATTACCATCAAAACCCCTTTGATGAACCTAACAAAAGCTGAAACGGTATTACTCATGAAATCCTTAGGAAAACTTGATTGGTACAAAGAATCTCATACGTGCTATGAAGGTAAACGACCTGCCTGTGGCACTTGCCCCGCCTGCCTATTACGACTCCAAGGATTTAAAAAAGCTAATATTCCAGATCCTATTAGTTATGAAACAAAGTAATAATTATTCAACCAAAACAAAATTAATAGGATAAACTAATTTTACTTTTACAGGTATCCCAGCTTGCAAAAACGGTTCAAAACGCAACTTTTTTGCAGCATCAACCGCATTTTTTTCAAATCCATATCCTGGTTTAGAACAATACATAACTTTAACAAAAGCTACATCCCCTTTCTCATCAACAATAATATCCAACATAACAGTCGCTTCTATCCCCGCTTTTTGTGCAATATCTGGATACCGAGGAATGACCGGTCGAATAATCTGAACCTCTTGATCCAAATCAGCAATATCAGCAACAGTATCCACCCTATCCTGAACCTCAGAAACAGTCTTACGACTCAAAGCTGTTGTCTGTTGTTTGGGCTTTTCAATAATCTGATCAGGTTTTTTAGGAACAGGTTTTTGTTGTGGAACATTCTTAATAGGATCTATCGGCTTTGGCTTATATAACGTATAAAATTTTCGTGGTGTTTTTCCAATAGCAGTAATATCTATCCGCTGAAAATGTTGTAACGCAATACCATAAAAAATAAATAAACAAAGCGCTAACGATATACTAACGCCAAAACAATATCGAATCATCCTGCTATTTTTTCTTCAGCAATCGCAAAATTCTTAATCCCAACCTGCTTACATAAATCCATAACTTGGACACTATATTTAAGTGCTGATTCTTCATCCGCAACAATCAAAACAGTAAGATTCGGATTCATGGTAAACTTCAGTACCATTGTTTCCTTTAATGAATCTACCGTATAAAAACGTTCATTAATCACATATTGACCCGAAGCAGTAATACCAATCATCAAATTATTAGGCGGCAATTTATCCGGTGTTGTTGCATCAGGACGATTAATAGCAATTCCAGGCAATTTTGAAAACGATGTCGAAACAACAAAAAAAATTAACAAAATAAAAATTAAATCCAACATTGGCGCTAATACCAATCCAGCCTTTTTTCGCTTGGGTTTTGTTTTAAACATACGCCTTAAGTATCCTTAAGAACAGAACGTTTAACAGTTGTCATAAACCCACCAACATAACGCATATGCTTAGCAATAGTATCAATTTGATTAGTTAATAAGGTATAAAAAAACAAAATAGGAATAGCTAAAACTAACCCCGTCTCAGTCGTTAACAAAGCTTCTGAAATACCTGCTGCTAAAGCCTGAGCATCACTAGTACCATACGCTGAAATAGCTTCAAATACATGAATCATTCCCGCAACCGTTCCTAACAACCCCAACATAGGCATCATCTCCCCCAAAACTAAAATAACAGACATCCCACTTTCTAACCGATGGATCTCATCATCATAAATCATTTCCAATCGATCTTTGGTAGAATCCAAAGAATACTCTGACTCAATACAATCAATCCCCTTATCAATTAATTTCTGTAAAGGACCTCCTGGCAAACAACATGATTTTGCTTCAACAAACTGTTTTGCTTTCAATAACGATGCAATTTCATCTAACTGATCTAATCGTCGATAATGAAACATTAATTTAATTATCGGAATAGCTTTAATAACAACCAAAGCAAAGGCAAGCAAAGCCCCAAAAAATAACCCCCACATAACAGGGCCCCCTCGTTCAATTAAATCCAAAATCATACAATATCCTCCTTATTATTAAAAAACCAATTTATACCCATAAATAAAAAAGAAAGGCATATCATTTACAAATGATGCTTTTCCTTCATCCTCATCCCAATAATAATAGATTTGGTTTTTTCGTGCCAATATATTAGAAATACCAATACGAGTAGAACCTTCATGATACCAAGCTGGAAAAATAAATAAGAATTTATCCTTTGATGGAAAAAAGGGAATCGGCAACCAAAACATAACACGATCATATTCATACCACACATCTAACTGAATGTACGAATTTAATCGTTGAGATAAGCGATCTCCTTGTGTATAAACAAGAGCACCTGTTTCCTCACTAACATCCGCTGACAAGATAGGCGTATATAAAGTCCCCGTATTTATTTTAAGCGTACTAATCAAATGAGATTGAGGTTTAAATTCATAATCTCCATAAGCTTTAAACATATGAGTTAAATCAAATTCAGGATAATACCATCCCTGCTCATCACGACGTTTTGTACGAGAATACGTATACGTCAACCAACCTTCAAACCGATCAGCTAATAATTGTTGTAATAACAACTCAATCCCCTCAGAAAATCCTTTCCCCCCATTATAATAAATCGTTTCCTGCTCTGTTTCTGATGTAATAGTAAGATCAAAATAATTCTTTTTAAAAATTTCCCCTTTAAACATTAAGTTCGGATTAACATAATGTTCAACCCCTACCCCCAAATGCTCAGCAAATTCCATATCCGTATCAGCCGAACGATAATATAAAGAAAGCTCACCATCATCACTATCTGCAGTAGGCATAGAATTAGCCTTAAATAATTGCTGTGAATAAGTACCATAATATAATTTAAATTGTGTATCATTAGATGCATTAATAGTTAACTGAAAACGAGGATCCAAACGCTTATTCCAAGCATAACTGCCATATTTAGCCCCCTCAAAGCGCAATCCATAACGTAACGATAACCAATCCGTTATAGCCCAAGTATCTTGTAAATACCCCGCCAATAATCGAGCTGGCTCACGAAATTCACCACTTAAATTAGCAGTAACAGACCCTTCTTTTGTTGGATCTGGATCTAAAGTAAAAAATAAAGAATCATTAACCTGCACATAATACAAAGCAGCTCCCAACTCTACATGATGTGAGTCTGTAAGATCTAAACTGAGATCATCACGAACAATCACACTATTATTATGTTGTTGATAAAAATTATTAATATTATCTGAATATAATTCAAAATCAAAACGTCCCCTTTTTGAAAAATAAGCAATATTAACTTCATTAAATAATTTCTTGGTTAAAGCCACATCATGACTTAAGGAAGTAATAAATTGGTTTTGATCATATTTAAAATAACCTTCAGGTTCATCTGCAGCAATACCATCTTCTGAAAAAGGAATATTCAACCCATCATTAAAATAATAAACCGCCACTTTTCCTGTTTGAGAATCACTAAATTTATGTGTATATTTTGATTGAAAAGATTGCAAATAAGGAAACTGAATTCGACCCGATTTAGAAGAAATAAATAAGGGTAATACCAAATCATAATACGTCCGTCGATACGACATCATAACCGTTGATTTATCCTTAATAATAGGACGTGTATAATACAAATTTGACTCCAATAAAGAAAAATCAAATTCACCATAAGACGACTCATAATTTCCATCTTTGGTATAAACATCCAAAATACCCGATAAACTTTGTCCCCCTTTTGCATGATACCCTCCAGGATAAAATGCAACCCGCTTAGTAACATTCGGATTAAAAATAGACACCCGTCCTCCCCACATATAAGGTTCATAAATTGGGATATTATCTAACACCCCAATCACTTCATAAGAACTTCCCCCTCTTACATAAATACGAGCATCAAAAGACCCCCTAGAAGCAACACCTGGCAACAATTTAATCGCATTCATAAGATCAGGATTAATCGTAGATTGAGATAACCGAACAATAGACGACTCTTCAATATTATGAAACGAAATTGAATCATGAACACGAGCCGCAACAACCCGTTGATTCGGCGCTGTAATAGCTGTTTTAAGTTGTAATCCTATTTCAACATCACGATTACGAGTAACAACAAACTGGTTATAAGTTGAGACATAATTATTAGCCTTAATCCGTAAATCATACGTACCCGCTTCTAAATCAAAAAAAAAAGTCCCGTCAGCCGTTGTTTTTTCAACCATATTTGGCGATACCGATATCACCGTTACCAAAGCCCCTGAAATAGGAACCGGAGTTTGATCAATAACAACCTTACCACGTAACGTTAAAGCATAATTTAGCGTAGTAAAAAAAAATAGACATATTCCTACAAAAAAAATTTGTCTCATGAAAATGATACTAGCATATCTATGAATGAACTAAAAACGTTTCTGCGTATTCCGAATAGAACGTTTAATATCCTTTTGTTTAATAGCTTCTCGTTTATCATGCAATTTTTTTGCCTTTGCTAATGCAATTTCTAATTTTACACGTTGGCCAGAAAAATAAAGTTTTACAGGAACAATAGTAAGTCCTTTTTCCTGAACTTTTCCTAACCATTTATTAAGTTGATGTTTATGTAATAACAATTTTCGATTACGAATAGGATCAATCTTTGAAGCCATATGAGCCTGAGCATAAGGGTTAATATGGCAATTAAATAGCCATAATTCTCCGTTAATAATACGTGCAAACGAATCACGAATATTAATCCGACCTAAACGAATTGACTTAACTTCATTTCCCAATAAAGAAATTCCCACTTCTAATTTTTCAATAAATGTATAATTATGCCCAGCTTTCTTATTATGAGAAATTAATTTATATAATTTTCCTGCCATAAACCTGTTTCACCTTTTTATACCCACACCAATAAAGTATATGATATATATCCTAATATGATCTATCATACCCCATCAACATGAAAACTATGCGTAATATCCAAATATGTTTGTTGTTGAACACGTTTTTTATAAGCAACAAAAACCTCAGCAAGACGTTCACGAAATGCAAAAAAACGATTCACATGCTTAAATTGTCGTTTCGTTAACCCTAAAACATCATACACAATTTGAACTTGGCCATCACAAAAGCGTCCTGCACCAATCCCAATAACAGGAATAGAAAGACGGTTAGTTACTTCCTTAGCAACTTCTTCAGGAATAAGTTCCACAATCAACATCGAAGCACCTGCATATTCCAAGTCACAAGCATGTCGATATAACTGTTGAATAGACGCTTTATCAACCGCTTGAACCGATTTTTTTAACGCTGTTTGCGGAAGCAACCCTAAATGACAAACAACCTGAATATTATGTGCCGTTAACAAGCGAACTATATCGGGATAAAACCCTTCAAATTTTACAGCATCTGCCCCCGCTTCAATGAGTAGCTGAGCTGATTGTAAAGCTTGTTCTGGCGTTTCATAAGTTTTATAAGGTAAATCTGAAATAATAAAACTAGTTTGAACACCACGAGCAACAGCCTTAGTATGATGAAGCATATCCGCCAAGGTTACCTCTTGTTCACTAGCATACCCTAAGACATTAGTACCAACACTATCTCCCACCAACAAACAATCAATATCAGCCTCATCCATTAACTGAGCAAACACATAGTCATAACAGGTTAACATGCTAATTTGCTGATTTGATTTATACTGCTTAATAGTATCTAGTGTCTTTTTTTGATTAAGCATAAAAAAAGTCTAACTCAAATAAAGAATTAGTACCATATAGATACTTAAAAATCAGAACTACTCAGAGCATCCTCGTTCCTTAGCTATCGAATATAGATTTTCGTCACACTTTGTTCTAATGTCCTCGCATAAAGCAGGAGGAATATCATGATGACCTAGAACAGAATGACCATCAATATTACAACTATCAGTATGAGAATATTTCCAATTTTCAACTGCATCTTTAAATTCTTTACAAACCGACACTTCATCTAATTGATTTCTTAAGTCGTCATGTTTCCTCTGATTTGATTCTTTTATCCCAGCATTCAAATCAAATGCCCGAGAATTATAACCTACTAACAGTAATGCCCCCACTGCCGCTATTTTATTCATATTTTTTCTCCTTAATTTTTGTTTTGTAATTTTTTTTTAATAAGTTAAAAAACCATATCTAATTTATTCTTACTCACTCAATCTAATTATCCCCCTTTTCAATAACTAGAAAAGAAAAGGGGAAATAAAAATATAGTTAAAAATTTTAACTATTAAAAACCTTAGAAATACCAATGATACGCAACATTTAATACTAACCCTGATATTGTTGACTTCTCATTTGTTTCATAAACAGACTCATAGCCCTTTCCCCAATTGTATGTAGTAGTTTCCACATCCCTAGTCATATATTGAATTCGATATTCAATGCCTAAAGAATACGACCCAAGACCATGATCAAATTCAACCCCTGCAAAAACATGAGGAACATATTTACGTGTATTGTAATAATAATTATTAGAAAGCAAGTCAATATCAATATCATCAAACGTATCAATCCCAAAGCCTACACCTGAATAAAAATACATCAATCTACCATTACTTCTCAACCTTTCAGCTATGTTATAAACCCACCTCACATTAATGTTAAAATTATTATCATCTTGATACAATTTTTCACTATTTTCTAAAGTTGATTCCGTTTGACTACCAATCAAACCTGAAACCTGAATCCCCATAGGCCCAAAAAACTTTTTAATACCAAAACCACTAACAGATTGCAACTGAGCCCCAACACCCAATGTACCACGTCGCTGCCTAATCGTTTTAATTGCTTCTTCTTGAACTGGTTTAGCTAAATCAGAAACCTTATGTCGAGTATCCAATGCCATAGACTGACCAGACACTAAAGTAATAAATTCTGAATAAATAACTTCTCCTTTATTAGATTTAACTTCAACATAATGAGTTCCTGGACTTAATTCAACATTATACACTTTAGATTGCATATATTCGCGTCCATTAATAAGAATACTAGCGTCTCTTACCTCACTAACAACTGTTAAAAAACCAAATTGTTTTAAAATTGAAGATCCCTTATCTTGCTGTGCAAAAACAGGGGCCATATTAACAATGGTTAAGAATCCTATCATAATACCTAAAATTAATTTTTGTTTCATTTTTTTTCTCCTTAATTTTTATTTAAGCTATAAAGCTTTAATTTATTGTTTTTTTTTAATGTGACAAAGCAAAAAACACTGAGTGCCTTGCTCTTTAA
>CERS01150674.1_pt1 | contig 12185 bp, 11 predicted proteins | sample 356251 | NCBI WGS metagenome assembly CERS01 (sample SAMEA2621020, study PRJEB7988) | marine metagenome | isolation source: saline water (ENVO:00002010), including
CATCATCTTGGTGACGATGCCCGCCTCGGCAGCCGCCTCGCACATCATCTCGGATAGTTCGACGTCGACCTCGATGTCGTGGTGGAACCTGAAGAGGTTGGGGAAGATCGGATCGACGCTGATGTTCTGGAACCTCTCCAAGCCGAGGAAGTGCGTCCCCACGTAGGTCTGCCAGTGCGGCGTCAGAGTCACTATGCAATCGTAGTCGATGGTCTTGAGCTTCCTGGCCAGCCTGTGGTAGCCCCACCTAAGGGCCTCCCAGCCGCCTTCTGCGAATGGTTCGTTCTGCTCGGGGTTCTCCGCGTACACCACATGGGGCGGGTGCGGTGCGAGGCACCCAAGCACTATCTCTCCCTTTGCCATGACTCTTGAGACACTCCAATCTAAAGAAAACCTTCCGGAAGGCCCAGTAGCCTTCATGGGGGTGTGCTCGGTCGCAAGGGCATGAGATGGGACTCCCCTCCCGTATGGCCGGTGGCCGTCCCCAGCGTGGCTGGTTTCTCTGCTAGTTTCATACCCTACCTGTCTGGATCCAGCTACTTCTCCGAGGGGTCAATCCTGGCTCCATTCGCACTTGTGGCGAGCCTGTTCCTACTACTGCTTCTGCTACCTGCCGAGAAGGGGGGTGGTGCGGAGACCATCATTGGAGCATGGGCCGCGATGCTGTTCGCGCTACTGCCGCAGATGCTGTTCTTCGTCTGGTTCGTCCCCGTGGTGCTGATTTGGTTCCACCAGTCGGTTTTCGTCTGGAGGAAGAACTACCCGCTCTTCCGAATCGGGATATGGCTCGGACTCGGGGCGTCCTCGGGCATATACCTAGGCTCGATCCTTGCCTTCAATTCCTTCTGACCTGGATGCCACGTCGACGACGAGCCCCGTGATGATGAAGGCTGGCAGAGATGCCAGGATGCCCGTGAACAGCAGTTCGTCGTCCACGTATTCCATGGATATCCTGAGCTCGGAAAGGCCACCCGGCGAGTGGCAGATTATCAGGTGCGTGTCGAATATGGAAGGGGTCTCCACCTCTCCTGACCACGAGTCGCCGGATATCAGTGGCGCAGATTGGTGGGGGTATTCCAGCAGGTCGTAGAAATTGTGCCCGTCCTTGAGGCTGCCACCCTCGAAATGCGATACTACGTGGCTACGCTCCAGGATGATGCAGAGGGATCCGAATTCCCCAACGTTGCTGATCTCCACTTGGACCGGGTGGCTGAGGCTGTGGACCTCGACCGTGTCTATGGCAATGTCCCCGGGTCCGAGTCTGAAGTTGGGGATATCGTCGTCCGAGCCGGGGCCGTCCACTGCCACTAAGGCGATTGCCGAGGTGCAGACCACGGTGAAGGCCAGTGCGAATGCCGCCCCCCTTCTAGACGGCAGGATGCTGGTCCAGCCCTTGGATGGCCTGTCTCGGAGGATTGGCTGCCAGTGGTGGCAGAAGTAGGCGCAGATGACCCCCAGGGCGATGCCCGGGAATATGTCGGCGACCCAGTGTATGCCGAGGTACTGGATGCTGAACAGGTATATCGCCAGGTTGACGATGAGGAACGTGTCGAGCTCCCTGTGCCTCCACTCCTTGAGCGGGATGCCAATTTCCCTGCAATGCAGCCTGTTGATGATCAGGAGCCCCAGGGGGAGTCCGAAGTGCAGGCTTGGGACGCCATTGTCCAGGGGGTCGTTATTCGTGATGAACTCGATGTACCACGAGTCGTGGTACAGGAGCGCGTCCATTCCGGGAATGTACGAGCTCGTGACCTCGACGTTGAAGAAGAGGTACAGTGGAACGGCCATGACGTATATCACGAAGTAGTTCAAGGCTGCCTTATCGGCCATCACATGGTCCTTGACCAGTATGAAGTAAATCGGTACGAACCAGATGATGAAGAGGTAGACGAACAGGTAGTGGAACGACAGCACCTCGGTCAGCAGATCGCTTCTGAACGACTCCTGTGCCCATAGGGTGAAGTCGCCCTCGACCTGGTGAATCCAGTGGGTGTAGCCCCCGACCCTGCTCTTGAGGGGCTCATTGTGGTGGTCTATGATGGCCTTGTACAGGTACATCAACAGGTACAGGGAGATGTGCCACTTGTATCCCTTCGACCTAATCTCCCCGGGGAGTTCTGATATCTTCAGCCTCTCCTCGGGCTCGTCCCTAGTGAGTAGGTTACGCAGGGGTATAGTGGAGGCCAGGATGAACGCCATGATCGTCCCGTAAGGTCCGATTGGCCACCACATCGTGCCTCGTGCCGAGGGACTCAGTCATGAACATTGCACAAGGGGTGATTGCATCAGGGTTCAATGGACAGGAGCCTGGCTTCCTCGATGCAGGTCTCGATTATCGCAATCAGGCCGAGGGCCACCAGCCACTCGAACGTCGCCGCCATGGCGAGAGGCGTCACATTGAGATCGGTGCAGACCCTGACTGAATCCAAGTAGCTCGCCGGGACAGCTAGGTCCAGGCCTGAATAGGAGATCACCGAAGCGGCCATCCCGACCATGCAGATGAGTGTGAACAGGGTCCGGGCCTTCCTCCTTTCGAGGAGATTGGAGAATGCAACATCGGACTCGCTCATCCTAGAGGTGATTACGGTTGACGAAATTGCCCACACCGTTGATCCGCCGAAGACCAGCCTGGCTTGTATCAGGTGTAGGTCAAGCTGCTCGTCCCAGGGAGTGTCAGCTATCCATGCGAGGGACACTCCGGCGATGACTGCGGAGATCGCGGAGATTGCGTTTATGGCCCCTATCCCCGCCTCCTCGCCACTAGGTCCCGCCCAGTAGCCCCTGAGGAAGTATGACTGGATTCCAATTATGACCAGGAGGATTCCAGAGAGGGTGAATCCAATCGTGAAGTAGAGTCCCGAAACAGGGTTGGTATCGGTGTCGGAGATGAATGGGACAAAGGGATCGCATCCCTCGTTGACCCAGAGGAAATAGCAGACTACCAATGTGGCCATCTGAATGAGTATAGCCGCCCTTATGGCTAGGACAACAGTGCTCGTGCGAAGTAGACTTTCCACGGCATGACATGGGGCATCACGTATTCAAGAGGCTCCCTAACCATCAAGTCGTATACCCTTCTTGGAACCACGTGGAAGGGCACGAGCTGTGGCTATCCGAGTGCCACAAGATTGGCTTCTCCCCTGAGGCTCGATTGTACGAGCAGGGGACCCGGACATCCCAAGACGCTGCAGACCAGCTCGGATGCGATGTCGCCCATATCGCCAAGTCGATTGTTTTCATGGGGGAAGAGGGGGCAGTCGTTGTAATCGCATCTGGCGCCAACAGAGTGGACAGGAAGAGGAAGCTAAAGAGGGCGCTAGGGTACAAGCCGGGCATGGCCACACCTGAGTACGTACTCGAAAGCACTGGTTACCAGATTGGGGGAGTGCCGCCATTTGGCCACACCAGTGAGGTGACAGTTCTGATGGATGAAGACCTGATGCAGTACGAAACCATCTGGGGCGCAGGGGGAACGGCGCAGACGGTCTTCCCGATCAGGCCCACTGAACTTCTGGAGATTTCGGGGGCGACCCTGTCTGACGTGAGGCAGTAGTGATCCTATGTCGGTGGCTGATTTGCTGGCTTCGGCCTCCTCCCTCAGGGATGATTCGGAGGGGTTCGCAATGGCTCTCGTCAAGGAGGGGTCCGTGGACTGCGTTTACAATCCCCTGATGTATGCATGGGACGTTCACAAGAGGTACATCGAGATATCAGGGGACAGGGGCGCCAAGACGGTCATGCTTGGAATGAACCCGGGGCCCCACGGAATGGGCCAGATGGGGATACCATTCGCCGCCACAAGCATGGTCAGAGACCTCCTGGGGATCTCGGGGATCCCCGTGGGACAGCCATCCAAGCCACATCCAAGGAGGCCGGTCATTGGACTGGACTACCCGAGGGAGGAGGTCTCCGGAACCAGGGTTTGGGGGCTCCTATCGGACACCTATGGGGAGTCGGACTCGATCTTCGAGAAGGTTTTCCTGGTCAATCACTGCCCGTTGATGCTCCTGGATGGCGAGAGGGCCACGAACGTGACCCCTGACAAGATATCTGGGCCAACTGCTAGATCGCTTCTGGAAAGGTGCGACGAGCATCTCGTTGAGGTTGTAAGAATACTGGGCGCAGACACCGTGATCGGGATAGGGAAGTTCGCCGAGAGGAGGGCGCGCGCGGCACTTGAGGGCATGGGCGTCGAAGTCAGAGGGTGCTGGCACCCCTCGCCTGCATCGCCCCTCGCGAATCGAAATGGGGGCAAGGACTGGAGGGAGAATGTTTCCTCCGTACTGCCCCGATAAAAGAAATCCGCAATCTGAAAGCCAAGTAAAGAGTTAAGTCGGCAAATGATTCGTCGATGTGCATGTCCGCCATGATTACGCCGGAGTACCTGCTTTCAAACGCCGAGAAATACGCCAACGAGCCAGCTCTTTCCTCGAAAGACTCGGCTGGCAACTGGGACACGACCACATGGTCCGAATTCAGCGCCTACACGATGGACGTAGCGAAATCGCTAATGTCAATGGGGTTCGAGAGCGGGGACAACCTGAGCATCTACTCCTACAATCGAAAGGAGTGGTACGCTGCCTACGCCGCTGCCAACATGGCAGGAGGGGCTGCTGTAGGGGTCTACCACACCTGCTCGCCAGAGGAGGTGGACTGGGTGGTCGGGAACTCCGACTCCAAGGTGGTATTCGTAGGGAACAACCCGATGGATGGTGGCGACCCTTCTAAGATGTGCTCAAACAGGCTGAATGCAGTTATGGATGGACTGGAAAAGGTCGAGATGGCAGTGATCATGGACGGAGTTGAGATGGATCACGAGAAAGCCATCTCGTGGTCCGACTTCATCGCAATGGGTGCTAAAGTTGAAGACTCTGCCGTGATGGAGAGAATCGCTGCTGTGAAGCCCGATGACGTCGCCTCGCTAATCTACACATCCGGTACCACTGGAAACCCCAAGGGAGTTGTCCTGACCCATGACAACATGGACTTCGAGATCGGAGAGGTCCACAAGCTGGTCACCTTCAACCAAGGAGAGGGGTATGTTTCCTGGCTTCCATGCGCCCACGTTTTCGGCCAGCTAGCTGACAACCACATCTGGATCCGCGACGCAATACACATGAGGGTAGTGGACAACCCTCTACACTCGATAGACTACTGCAAGGAAGTCAACCCCCACCTGTTCATCGGAGTGCCTCGAATCTACGAGAAGGTGTACTCCAACCTAGTTGCGGGACTCGGGAGCAAGGTCGGATGGCTGAAGCTGCCGATCCTTGGCAACATAGTCAGGAAGAAGGCGAAGGCGAAGATCGGCTTCACGAACCTGAAGTTCGCGATCACCGGTGCGGCGCCCATCAACCCTGACATCCTGCACCTTTTCCACGATCTCGGCATTCCGATTTACGAGGGATACGGGATGACAGAGACCTCGGCTGGGGCCACGCTCGGGTACGCCGGTGCGAACAGGATAGGGTCCGTCGGGAAGCCCCTCTCGGGAACTGAGCTCAGGATTGCCGACCCAGACGAGGGCGGCAACGGGGAGATACAGTTCCGAGGCAGGCACGTAATGGCGGGATACTACAGAAATCCCGAGGCGACTGCAGAGACCATGACAGAGGACGGCTGGCTAAAGTCAGGCGACCTCGGGAAGATCGACTCAGATGGGTTCGTTTACGTTACTGGCCGACTGAAGGAGATCTACGTCAGCTCGGCAGGAAAGAACATCGCGCCTCTCGTCATAGAGGAGACGATGAAGTCAATTCCTGTAATCTCCCAGTGCATGCTGATCGGTGACAACAGGAAGTACTGCAGCGCCCTGTTCACACTTGACGTGGGTGCTATACTCAGGGACGTTCACGGCCTCGATGGGGCCACTGAGGTCCCCAAGGACCCCTCGGAGCAACTGGCTAAGCTCGCCGAGCTCGGGCACGACCTGTCCGAGTACACAGCGGTCGGAAGTGACATACACAACCAGCTGGAGGCGTCAGTTGCAGGACTCAACCAGAAGTTCAGCAACCCCGAGCAGATCAAGAAGTTCACCGTACTACCACGCGACCTAGGCGTGGACCAGGGTGAGCTGACTCCGACTCTGAAGATCCGAAGGAAGCAGATTCGAGAGAACTGGGCGGCAGAGATCGAAGCCATGTACTCTGATGCCTGAGCGTGATCAGCTTGACGCCAGAAGCCTGGTTGGCACTGGCCAGCGTGTTCGTGCTAGGGGCGATGAGCCCCGGCCCGTCCCTGGCAGTGGTCCTCAGGAACACAATGTCAGGAGGGCGGAGGCAAGGCGTAGCTACCGGAGTCGGACACGGAATAGGTTTCGGCGTCTACGCGTTTCTGGCTGCATTGGGAATAGCAACGGCACTATCCCTCCACGAGGGAACAGAAGTAGTCCTGAAATGGGGCGGAACAATAATTCTGGTATGGCTGGGGGCGACATTCCTCAGACATGCCTCCAAGGGACCTCAGCAAGGAGGCCCGGGGGATGACCACAGCAGTTCAGAGATGGCTGGATTCATGCAGGGATTCCTGGTGGCGTTGTTCAATCCGAAGATCCTAGCATGGATGCTGGCCCTTTACGCGCCATTCATCGAAGCCGATGTTAGCATGGAGACGCTGATGGGCATGGGGCTTCTTGGCATGGCCATCGATGGGACCTGGTACGTGACCGTGGCCACAGTTCTGACGAAGGGGGACGGCGTGGAGAAGCTCCGTTCGAAGTCACACATTATCGATGGCGCGATGGGCGTCCTGATGTTCGTATTCGCAGGACTTCTGATGAGTGGTTCTATCTAGTCAGACGAATCTGTGCGGCAGAAGTATCAGAATCTCCAGGGCGAGGAGGAGCGCGCTGGCCTCCCTCCCTGTCTCGTCGTAGGGTAGTTCGCCTGGGTTGGCTATCCTTTGAAGCTCTCCTGCATCGAACCAGAAGGTGCTGCAAACGGGGCAACCATCTATCTCTATGGGTTCCATATCGGTACCGTTCACGCGTGTGAAAACTATGCTCCTAACTCTCATGTACGCATCGCAGCAGGGGCATTGGATGTCGACCTCCTCGCAGTCAGTCTCGAATGCCTCATGCATCTTCGTCAGTTTCTTCTCGGACATCGAATTAGCCGCTGCCTCCGCATTGAGTAGCATTCCCGAGCAAGTTGGGCAGTGGAATATTCCATGATCAGAGAAAGCAGATCGATTGTACCCCTCTGGCCTAGAAAGGGGAGTTCCATCCCTAGGACAAGAAAGAACTGCAATGTCACCGCTCATGCTCAATGCGTGGTAGCAAGGGGGTCTTGAATACTAACCCGAATTTCCAAAGATACTGTGATTTCGGGTATTTTTCTGTCGAGTTCAAAAGGGGCGGAGAGGAAATCTCCCTTATGCCAGCAAGCTGCAAGTATTGTAAGAGGAGATTAACAAGCCAAAACGACATATGTTCGCCTTGCTCGATACTAGAATTTGCCCACACGGGAATGCTAAGTTCGCAGTTTCCCCATGAGCTCGATTTGGAGATTGCCGACCTCAGACTTTCAGGTACTAGGGGCCTATCGGATTATCACAAATTCGCCGAACTAACTAGGTTCGTCACAGAGGACGAGCTACCATATGGTTTCAGGACTAAAAGAGGGGTGAAAGCGCAGTGGGGGGCTTCTGACGTACAGATTTGGAAGGAGATGGTCGAATCCATAGAGACCTTCGGAGAGGTCGGGCGCGGAAACTACAATCTACCAGATGGATCAATACTAACAGTAGGTGAGAGTAGGGACTACATCGATGGAGAACCACTTCCAAACAAGCTCCCACTGCTGGATATCGCGACGTGGCTGAGCAACGAGAGCAGGGCATGGCCTTTCCGCGACTGGGAGTTTTTCCTGAGGGCTCTTTCTTGTGCATCGACCTATGTCCGGGTCATCTCAAGTTGGCCACGTTTCTTCGAAACTAGCAGCTGGCCGGGAATTGACTCGCCCACGGCAGGGGAGAACATCACGGAGACGCTCCCAACACCATTCATGGAGTTGGTTTCAATGTACTGCGAAGTGGACGATGACGACGAAAGTTCGATTGGACACATTGCCAGGAGAAATCCCAGAGCCATGGAGGACATAGGAGGGAACGCGTCGAGGCTATGGATGGAGAAAATCGAAGAGGGGGGGCATTGGATGGTCGACCTGCACAGGCAGAGGGTCTCACCAAGGCTCATTGTGCATTCGAGAAGCCTCCACCTAGTGGTCCTGAAAGGAGGGAGGCCCTCCATGGTGAGAGTACCTGTTGAGCCGAAATTCTGGAAGGCCCTTGTGTCGATGATGCTGGAACCTGTTGGGAGTGCCGGCTCCAACTTGATGCGGGACGTCTTCTGGACATGGCACTCCGAAGAGTGCGAATGGGAATTGAACAAGTCCGAAAGGAGGGCAGTTGGGTTACTGATAGAAACCGTGGAAGGGCTTGGCGAAGATTCATCTCTGATCCCCATCAAGTGCGGTAGCCATGCACAGGGGCTATTTGTAAGGGGCAGATCGGGGATTTGCTACGTCATTTTTGGAATCTCGGATAGGTCAAAATTCGGAATATGGGCAATACCTGACGTAGAGGACAAGGAGGCCGCTATTGCCGATGGCATCTTCATTTGCATAGACCCCCTACTGAATAGTGGCCTTCCACCTGGTGACATAGCCATTCAATACCTCCTAACACTCAGGGACGATATCTCATCTAGCGAGAGGATATCGACTCTCCAGGTAATCCTTGAATGCATTGATCAGATCTCCATCGATAAGGAAGAGGCTGGTGTTGACGCTTGGTGGAGCGAGGTTTGTGAGCTCTACGAATTTGGCGGTGAGTACCCGCACGACGATTACGAGGATGACGAAGAAGACGAGGAGTGGCTTCTAGAGGAAGAGTCGGGGGTCGATGAACCGAACCTTGGTGAGATCTTCAGGCGGCTACAGGAGCAGCACGAACAAAGGTTGGAGGCACTACACCAGGAGGGGGGTGCAGAATGAGTTCTTGTCACTGCTGCAGGGGCGAAATACGAATGTTTCCTGAAGTTGCCGGCATCATCAACTACACAAACCCAACAAGGGAGGCACGTGAGTATTGCGACATCTGCGAGGTCCTACTCCCCCATATTATCGGTCGAATGACTGATGACATCCATAGCAGGGAAGACATAGAGGCACTTCGAGAAGATCTCGGCAGCCCTGGCAATGAGCCAAGAAAGATATGGCGCGCCATTAGAAAGATGGAGGGTGATGAATGGGGGTGGGCCTACAACGACTCTGAACCATGTGGGACAAGGCTGTTTGAGCACTATCCTAGGTGGAGCCTCAATGAAGAGGAAATGGACTACATCGAGAGATTCGATAGTCGGAGACCCCTAGACGAGAGGTACACCGAGAATACCAATCTAGTCAGATCACTACAGCAAGGAGGGAAGCTCCCCGATGGAAGCCACCTGTGCTGGGCGAATGGTAGATTCCTACTGGATGGAATTCCCATGGAGGTCCCTTACAGGGGTCTACTGAAGGTACTTGACAAGGGGAGGATCCTTGAGGGATTCGACTGGAGAGGGGTAATCAGATCGTTGGACCTACTGTGCTGCTTGACCAAGACCAGAGGCAGAATGGAACACATGGAAAATACCACACTCCACCCCGCAGGGGTACTGAATTGGTTTGAACACAGGAGAGGCCACGGAAACCGCGGACGCGACCGATTACGAAACTTCGAGGTGCAAATGAGGGCAATGGGACCAGGGGGATTCTCCAATGGTGCGTTCAGAAAGGTCAGATCATTCGATGTACTCTACAGAGGACTTGAGTGGCGGGACAGATGGGGCGACACACAAGTCACCGATCTGGACGAATACAGTGTTCCAGTAACTCTACAGATCAACAAAGGAAGGCTTCAGGCACGAGTACTAAGAAATCAGGGCTGGAAGAGGATGGAGCTAGAAAGCCATCCAGTGACGTGGGCCAAGATGATGATGTGGGCCCTTTCACCGCCAGATCACTCAGACTTCCAGAAGCTCCTCAAAATTCAGCAAGGGCTATTCTCCGACACGAGAGAGAGCCTGCTCTCGGACGAAGACATCAGGGGGGTCAACCTCCTAAGGACCGTAGTAGATTCTAACGCCTCCAAGATCAAGGTTTTCAGGCCCAATGCTTCTAGGAACTCGGGATACTTCGACGTCAGGGGGACTTCTGGCCTATTGTACAGGATAAGGCCGGGGATGGGTGCGCACAACACACGCTTCTCGGTACACGGGGTCGACGACAGGGAAACTGATTGGGGCACCCCCAGGGACCGTGGAATCTGCATAGTTGAGCAGAGGGAGCTAAGAGGTTACGTAATAGGCGACTCAATCGGAATGGTGATGCTCACCCTCCTGGATGACGTGAACTCGCAAAGGCGAATAGAGACCCTCAGGGACCACATGAAGATCCTACTTACAATGGAGCAACGAGAGTCCCTTGGGGCTGATGTAATGATGCAGCTCAATGGCAATCCTGCAGAGACTATAGTCCGCAGGTACACGCACCTCTTCCCCATACTTTGGAGAGTCATGCTGAGCAGGCCCTTGATGAGTACGATGATATTCACAGCGATGAATGAAAGGGAGCCAAACATCTTTTTCGAGGGATGCAGGACGACATTCTCCACGGCAGGGAATGCCGAGAGGCGTGCCATCTACCAGATGCTAGAGGCGTCTGGATGGAGGCGTGACAGGGAGCAAGAGGAAGAACGGGAATTGACGAGGGTCTACCTCAGGGATGGGGTCGGAGAGGTTGAGCTTGGAAACATGGTTGAGGGGTTCTGCGACATCCTGGAGCCATTCGCCAATGGCAGAGTCAGACTGATACCACACCCGTTATGGACGTACTTCGAAAGGAGGAATCCCCTGCCAGGGGACCTTCTTCCAGAACATAACCAGGCGCTCTTCTAAGCATGCCCTGTTACGTCGTCCTCATCGGCGAAGCCCGGCTCTCTCCACCAACTTCCGAGCCTCCTCATATTGGTCTTCATCCTAGCTACTGGGACTAGCTTATGCAGCTGCCTGCAGAACTCGATTGGCAGGCCCAGAGACTTGATCGCCTCGAAGGTTGCGAGCATGGTTGCCTTGTGTGCGGCGTATGAAGTGTACTGCCCGTGACCCATTGACCTCCCGCCGATAGGCTCCTGTGAGTTCTTCAAAACCTGTAGTGACCTTTCCCTGATATCCAAAGCAGTCACCATTCCAGAGGGAGTGGAGTGATCATGGATGATTATGTCGTGGATGAAGGAGTGGATGTGATCCATCGCAGCATTGAGTTTGATCTCCCTCAACTCCCTTGCCATCTCAGAGGGGTCGCTATTGGAGCTCAATGCCCTGCGAACCCTCAGCATCTGCCTATCAGGGACCCTGCTAGAAATCATCTTCTTGAGTGTCACTACGTCTCCATCCATCACCCCCATGGATACGGAGAGGGTCCTGTACGTGTTTGGTCGACCATACGAGTCATCCACAGCGAGTGCAGCCAGTGCCAGAGCCTTCTTCCTGTAGGCGGACTGCTCGTACTTGCCCTCGGGGAGCTTGGAATAACCCCTGAGAGGGGGCCTCTGATCTGCGAGAGGGACGACGCCGTGCCTTGGCGAGTCGGCCTCGGCCAGTATTGAGTGGACCCTTTCCACCATGGCCTTCGGCACTCTGAAGTTCTCTAGCTCCCTAGCCACACTCTGGATGTACTGGGGAGGAGTGAACCTCGCTCTACCATCCAATCTCCTCCTCCTTCTGTAGTCAGAGGCCTTGCCGGAGTATTCCCCGGGTCTGGAAATAGGCATACTCGCCCCTCCAAGGGCCTCAGAAGGAGTATTCTGTGGATTCTCGCCCCAGGACATTTCAAGTCCGTCCATCGCTAGCTCGTTGTCATTGCAAACATAACCACATTCTAGGCAGCATAGCTCCCCAATAACGTCATCTGGTAGCAGTTCAAAAGAACCGCAATTATCGCAATTGTCAGTATTTGTGTCTATATCGTCATCTCTGTTATTCAGTGTCATTTTAATCACCTTAGTGTTATTTCGCCGGTAAAAGTAACTCCGTTTTCTGGAGGTTCGCAGCGGCGGAGTTTGGCCTCCTAGGAGAGAGTGTTTAATGCTTGAGGGGCAAGGGGCGGAATGAGCCGGGTTTTGAGTAGTTTGAGACGCCACTGAGG
>CERS01186307.1_pt1 | contig 12174 bp, 5 predicted proteins | sample 356251 | NCBI WGS metagenome assembly CERS01 (sample SAMEA2621020, study PRJEB7988) | marine metagenome | isolation source: saline water (ENVO:00002010), including
ACATTATTAATATTATTAATTAATTTAAATATATTATTCAAATTATCTTCTATTTCTATATTTTGCATAATATAATTCAAATATTCTTGAGATATATATTCATTATCTTTTTCATTATAAATATTTATTTTTTTTTTACATTTATTATTTAATTTTGTTAATGTAATTTTTTTACTTTTATTTATATCAACTAAATCTTTATAATTTATTATATCTAATTTTATTTTTTTTATATTAATTGTTTTTATTTTATCTAATTTATAATGATTATTTATTATATATATTATTTCATCATTTTTTTTTAATTTTTGTTTAATATATTTGTTATTTATATCAATCATTATATTATTTTCTTTATTTGTATAATAAAAATTATTAAATTCATCTAAATCATTATTTATATTTATATTTTCACAATTAACTAATAAGTTTTTTATTTTTTCTTTAAAAGTATTATTATTATAATCTCTTATATTAGATATTTCATTAGTTATTAAATTATTTATAGTTTCTGTATCATTATCTAGTTTAATTATATCTATATTATTAATTAATTTATTATAAATTTGATATGTATTTCTTAAAATTATACAATTTGTTATATTTAATAAGTTGTTTTCTAAGTAAGTATGATATATATTATCTTGTAAAACTACTTCATCAACTATTACTAAATCATAATTATAAAATTTATTTTTTTTTTTATTAATACTTATATTATAATTAATAGAGCCATCTATATTATATTCATTTTTTATATGAAATAAATCAGAAATTTCTTTATAATCTATATTTTTAAATAAATTTCGTAGATTTAAATCATATTTTTTTTTTATTATATTTAAAAAATTTTGATTACCACATATACATATATTTTTTATATTAAAAATTTCATTATATATATTAAATGTATCAAGTATATAATTAATTTTATTTATATTAGAATTATTATCTAAAATAAATGATTTTTTATCTACTATTTTATCTTTAATATTTAAATTAATATTATTAATAACATTATCTGTTTTTTTTCTTATAAATCCATCTAAAGTAGTTCTAAATAATTTCTCACCTGTTTCACTAGTATTATTAAGTGGTATCCATATAGATTTTGTTTTATTATTATCAATACCTGTTATTTTAATTTCATAATCATACATAATTTATATTTAAAAACTATATTTTAGATATATTATAAATATAAAGAAAATATTTTGTTATTTAAAAAAATATTAGAATATATATATATATAAATATAATGAGTAATTCTTTTGTTTTTATAAACGATAATAATGAATTACATAAATTAAATATGAATGTAACATCTAATCAAAATAATTTAACTTTTAACAATAATTTTATAATAAATGATCCTCAAACAACAGTGCGAAGCACATTAAGTTTAATAAAAAAAACTATTAGTGGTGGTTCTAAATGTCCTTCTATATTATTTCAAGGTGAACTTAGTAACACTATATGGAAACAAAGTGAAATTTATTCAACAGATATTTCAGGATATGGAGGTTCTTTAACTTTTTCTACAAAACCTACTACTAATGGAATAGATGGAGAACCTATTGATAGAATGGTAATTAACCAAGATGGAAATGTTGGTATAGGAACTAGTAATGTAACAGAAAAATTACATATAGATGGTAATTTAAAAGTAGAAAATGGCAATGTTCTACTCGACCAAGGTAATATAGATGTGTATGGAGATATTAAATTGGCTTCTTACCCGAATAATTTTGATGATAATAATCGTAAAATTTATTGGGCCTCAAATAGTGGGACTACTACAACAGCATATATACACTATAAAGGTGGACCTGAATCATTAGAGATAGGTAGCAATGGTGACGATGGGAATATAAAATTCTTTACAGCCACCTCGGCTGACGTTAGAATGGAAGTTGATAAATATGGTAAAATTGATATCAAACAAAAATTACAAACTGGAGGACCCGTAATAATTGGAGGACAATTTGTCGACCACGCTACCAATCTAGCTTCCGTTGCGAATCCATACAATGGTGTAGCACAAACACGCTTATTCTTTGGAGGACTACAAGAAAATCCATATTATCATATAGGAACAGATATAACTGATGAAACGGCTAATACTCTAGGAAACATTGGGAATTTTACTAGATTGAGTTTAAGATGGCATACTGGAATACGAATAGGAGCCCATAGTAGTTATGGAGGAGTGCGTTTTTATAATAATGATGATGTGTCGGATGCGAGTTTATGTGTATCTATTGGATGTAAGAATGATAATACAATTCTTCATAAAGGTAATATTAAACTTAATAATGGGTTCATAGAAATTGTTAGAAATCCTAGTGGAAGCGTGAGGGATGTGGGACCAGTATACTCACATACTATTTTAAAAGCCACAGTAACAAACTTTGGTTATGAGCAGAGAATAATTCAACGTACGGATCCCTCAAATTCCTCATATCATAGAGCTGCATTAATTATGATGTATGGGGGCTCAACGCAAGGTATAGTGAATTTAAGTAGATATGGATATTCAGGTGGTTATAATGAAGGCGGTTCACATGTTACATGGGATACAGCCGGTTATACCGCACTAGCACAGTACACGGGGTATTCTACTAGTAATCCGGCTGATGGTGATCATTATGAGGCTGCTTTAATGAATTTTACAGGACAACATCGTTGTGTTACAAATAATATGGATATAGATAATATTGAGAACTATACAGGATTAATTGTATGTGCTTCTGGTAAATATAATACTTATAATATGAATTTAATGAAACAAACAACTGGAAAAGATGGTATAACAATATGTGACGCCTTACCTATTATAAACTTTACCACAAAAAAAAAACAAAAAAATGTTTTTGGAGTTTTAGCATATAAAGAGGAGAGTGAAAGAAGATTTTGTGTTGGTAATTTTCATACACCATACCCTAATGATAACGATGATAAACGTGTATATGTAAATAGTGTAGGAGAAGGTGGAATTATTATAGTTAATACAAATGGTAACTTAGAAAATGGTGATTACATTCAAAGTTCAGATGTTTTTGGCTATGGTGAAAAACAAGATGATGATATTTTACATAACTATACGGTAGCTAAAATTACGTGTGATTGTGATTTTACATTAAATAGTGATGATTATGCCTGTATAGAATTTGTAGATAGCACTAGTGGAAATACATATAGAAAAGCCTTCGTTGGATGCACTTATCATTGTGGTTAATATAAATTGATTATTATATATTATATATTATAATATATGTTATCTCAGATGGGCCCTAATAGATATAAATATATGTTTAAAGAATTATTTACACAAACACATTTTTTTTCAAAAATATATAAATATACAGGAAACTAAAATAAATACATTAGAAACATAAAATGCTATATTAAAATCAATTATATATAAATTAACATCAACAAACCTCATTTGAAGATTTTTAAAATAGTCTATAGAAAATTAAAATGTAATTTATTTAGTAATATATTTATAATATTTTTTTTATAAACTATTTTTTAAATCTTCAAATGTAGTTGCGTTTTTGATTTTATTTGTTAACTCAGTTAATTTTTCTTTTAATTCTATATTTTCTGATTTTAATGTTTCTATTTCTATTTTATGTTGTTGTTGTATTTTATCAATTTCTTGTGTTGCACTAAAATTAAGTGTGTATAATTTATTTTTATCTAATATATTAAAATCATCTACTTCATTACCATAACAAAATACAATGTTGTATTTTTCATCAAATGTAAATGTATTATCACTGTTCCCTGTAACTTCTACAATTTTTTCATCACTAGCATCTTCTAAATTACTTACATAAAATTTATATCTAATTCCATTTACATTTAGTAAATCAGATGAAGTCATAAAAAATGTATTATCATTACTAGTCCATGTAGAATTAATTATTTTATATACATTAGGTATGATTTGTTTTTGTTGTGATACAGCCATAGGTAATATAGATTTAACTTCTTGTGCTATAAAACCAATTGTTTGGTCGGTTCCGCGCTCTAATTTATCAATATATTTATAATATCTACAAGGAATACTCCGTAATTGTTGCAGTGCTAAATTATCAGGAACATCTTCAATATTTGTTTTTATTCTATTATCACTACTATTATAGATTACATCTGTAATCCATATTCTACCTTCAAACTTCGCAGAAACATAATGTGCACTAGTTGGTCCACCAAATTGCATATTATTATAGTTTGATATATATCTATAATAAATACCACTACCAGAGGTGACAGGTCCTTGCCCGCTTACGTGTAAAGGAAAACCTGGACTAGCAGTTCCTATACCAACACGTCCATTGTCTTCAATTCTCATTCTTTCCACATGACTACTCCCTACCCTAAATATAACAGCATTATTATCTGCAAGTATTGTTCCATGATCATAACTAAATTCTAATTTTTTATCATCGGCATATCCCACAATTTTATAAGATCTACCCGATGCCCACGTTCCTTTAAATAAAAGAATAGGATCATACCCACCGATTTCTAATTTAGTTTGTGGACTATTAGTTCCTATACCAACATTTCCATTGTTTAGAACGATTAAACCCACATTAGAATTGTTTATCGCTTGCAACACATATTTACCACCATTATTATTGTTTGTCTGTATTTTCATACCAAAGCCCCCCCCAGTCGCATAAATTTGGGCTGTGTCGGAGTTCGGATTTCCCTCTATTCGTAAAGCATGTGGACCAGTACCGCCCGAGGCTTTTATATGTATAAGACCACTAGGATTATTCTCACCTATACCAAAATTTCCATTATTTTGCATTATCATTTTGATTGTGTTACCTAACTTAAACAAAATATTTTGACCGCTTTTACAATTTAACGTAGTTTGGCCACCAGATGTTTGTTGTAATGCATAATCGCCTTGATTAGTAGAACAATTTGCGTGAGCGAATGCAGCATGTTGGTTGTGAGCAGAGGCGTATCCAATAGCAGCATAACCAAAATATGAAATACTATTAGTATTTAATCCACTAGATATGTAACCAGTAGTAGTTAAATTTTTATTACTAAATGAAATATTTGAACCAGAAGATGTAATAGTGCCATTAGAATCAATAGTTATACTATTTCCAGTTATATTACCAGTAGTAGTTAAATTTTTATCACTAAATGAAATATCTGAACTAGAAGATGTAATATTACCAGTGGTAATAGTATTTCCAGTTATATTACCAGTAGTAGTTAAATGTTCATCATTAAAATTTATAGTTCCGTGATTAGATGTAATATTACCTCCAGGAATTTCAATATTGTTTGATATTTCTAATACACCATTATTATTTAATGAAACAAAATAATTAGTCATAATATTTATAATATATTTAAAAAAAAAAAAATAATATTTAATTAAATGATAAAATACAATGTAATGTTTCTGAATAAGAATGATAAAGAAAGTTATAAAGAGCTTTATAATAGTAGGTCAAATTATGAGGATGATGCGGGATTAGATTTATTTATGATGAAACGTGTAGAAGTACCAAAAAAAAGTGTTAGTTTTAAAATAAAATTAGGTATTAAAATAAATGCATATAAAGATGATAAACTAACAAGTTATAATATTTATCCTCGTTCAAGTATGGGTTCAAAAACACCATTAAGATTATCAAATAGTATTGGTCTAGTAGATAAAGGATATACAGGTGAATTAATGATTGTAGTAGATAATATAAGTGAAGAAGATTATATAATTGAAGAAGGAAGTCGTTTAGTTCAATTAGTAGGTCCAAATCATGAAAGTAGTGTTGTAAATATAATAGATGTAATAGTAGAAACTAATAGAAGCGAAAACGGATTTGGTAGTACCGGTAATTAGAATTCTAAATTACATTTATCACAATACCAATATCTTTCTCCATAAGGTCCATCTTCTCTTTTTCTAATTTTATTTGGATGAGTGCAAACATTTAATAATTCTTTTTTTTTATTATCTAAGTCGGTTTTTAGTTTATTAATAGTATAATAAGCATAATTAAGTTCATTTTGAATATTTGTTATATCAGTTTTCAAATTTTTAACTAATTTATCATTTTGATTTGAATTATCAAAACTCATTAAATAATTAAATTTATTAAAATCAATTTATTAATAAATTAATAAATTAATAATTTTTTTATTAATAGTTTCAAAATCTTTTTCTATTGCTGAATAATCTATTTTATTTTCAAGATTGATAGTATTTATTTTATCTTTATATTTTTTCATCAATGATATTAAACGATAATTAGGTTTAGATTGTGATAAATGATGTTTGATACTAGTATCAATATTATTTTTGATATATAATAATCTAGTATTTAAATTATCTTTATATAATATCATATTATTTTTAAACAATGGGTCATACATTTTTTTTTTAACTAAATTATCATCATATACATCATTATCAATAGAAAAATTATTAAAAGTTTCTATATTTTTTTTCTGGACAGCAATAGGAGAAAAAATATTATTTATATAATCGTAAATATTATTACTAAATATATATATAGTAATAATAATAATAATTATAATAAAAATATATATATAATTATCTTTAATGTAATTTATAATATAATTTATATAATCATTTTCATATATAATTTGTTCTATAAATTCTCTAATATCATCAGGTAACATATTTAAGAAATCTTCTTCTAATAGATTTGTATTCTTTGTTGTATCATCGTAGTATTTGTTATAAAGAAAATTTCGAAAAGATTGTTTATCATATTCTGGTGTATCACTTATAGAAGTTGTATTTTGGTGGTCTGGTATAGCCATATTATATATATATATATAACTAATATTAAAAAAGATAATTAAAAAAAATAAAAATTTATAATCTAATTATTAAAGTTTGTATTATATAAATAGAAATATATATATATTATATATATCAAAAAATGAAAATAAATCATTATGAAAGAAAAACTTATATAAACATAAATAGTAATGATAGATTAAAAAGTAATATAATAACTACAAAAAAATTTAATAACAAAAGAATAATTATAGAACTAGTAGATTATAATAAACTAAAAATTTATGACAACAATAATATATTAAATGATAAAGATCAGATTTTATTTAAGAATATAAAAGGAGAATATGATAATAAATTAAATATAAATACAATAGGGGGAATACCAGTAAATTATATAAATTTTGATAATTATAAAACAAAACCAATATATATAATAAGATTAATAGATAAAAACACATATGAAATAATATTAAATTTAAATATAGATAAAAACTTACTAAATATAGGACATAAAATAGAAGAAGTATCTATAACAATAGAAAAAATAGAAGATTTCAAAAGAGGATATGAAGATGCGAGTTTTTATAAAATAGCATTACCTAGAAAATTAAAAAATATAAAGAAAATCAAGTTAATAAATTTAGAAATGTATAATTCTCAAAATTTAGTAAGAGCAAAAGTCCATAAAAATGATGCGGATAATAATAATTATATAAGTAGTAATAATTATATATATTGGATAAATGAAGATGATTTAACTGAAATAAATAATTGTGTTTTAATGAATGAAGAAAAGATAAATATTTTATTAGATAATAACTTAAGTAATATACCGAACGATTGGATATATCAAAATATTAATGAAAAAATCTTCTATGAAAAAATGAGTGATACTTATTTAAATAAAATAAAAATAAATATAAATATACTAAAATATAAATTTATAGATTTTTTATATTTATTAAAAAAAAATATATTATTACCAACATATAATAGTATAACATTATCAGAAGATATAATAAATAAGATAAAAACAGGATATTTAATAAAATTTATTAATAGTGATATAACATATATATTATATTTATATGATACTCCAACAAATATTGTATATGATGATAATGTAAGAAATTTTTATATTGATAGTTTTTATGATAATGATTTATTATTAGAATTCATATATAAATATACAAATTATAATAATATAACAAGATATTATAATCAAGATCTAGCATTTAATTTAGAAAATGATACAAATATAACAATAGAACCTATAAATATTTATGCGTATTTAAAAAATAATGATTTAAATTATGATAATTTATTAAATAATACATTAGTAATTGATTATAAAAATATAAAATATTATTTATTACAACATATAAAAATATTATTAGATGAAATAAGAGAATTAGATTATAATAATTATAATATAAAAGATATATTAATAAAATTACAATATAAATTTATAAACTATTTACATGATTTAGTAAAAATATTTGAAGATGGATTATCAATAACAGATAATAATATTATAAGAGATAGTTATTTAATAAATTTTACAAAAAATAGTATATCATATTATTTATATCTTAAAGAACGACCATTAGATAGTGTAGTAAATAGTAATATAATAAATTATTATATAGATGATTTAACTAATATAGATAATTTTATAAATTTTATTGAATTATATACAAATTATGATATAAATACAAATAATTATAATATAGAAACAAATTTTTTTGATGAAAGCACAATATATACTCAAACAACAAGTCCTTTAAATATTTATGGATATTTAAAAAATATATCACAAAATAATGTAAATAATTTTATTTATAATAATGAAAATATAAATTATACATTTGTAAAAATATCATTTTTAAAAATAATAAAAGAAATAATTGAAGAAGTTAATAAATGTTATATAAATAAATATAATTTATTAGAAAATAATGTAAATTTAGAAAATAAAAAATATTGGAAATTACCTATAAAAATAAATACAGATATTTATAATAAAACACAAAAAATACTAACAAAGGATTATTTGGTTGAAAGTAATACAGATAGTAATGATATATTAAATATACAATATTTACCATTAAATAATATAACATCTTATGAGATATATCCAGTATATTCAGTAAATATTAAAGAAGGAAATTATCAATCAGAAGAATTAATAGAAGCAATAACATCATCTGTAAATTCATTAAATATAAAAAAATATGATTATTATGGAAAATTTTTTACTGATAATATTAATTATAATACAAAATTAGCATTTAATACAGAGATAGATAAACATCAATTTAATATTGAGTATAATGAAACAAATAATATAGTAAAAATGTATCAATATAAAACAGTCTATTCATTTTCATCATTAGATATAACAGATATATCAGCATCTGGTCCATTTATTACTAATGAAGGATATCCATATATATTTGTTAAACATAAAGATCATAAATTATATACAGGAGACATTATAAGTATTAGTGGTGCGAGTAGTGTTTTTAATATAAGTTCAAAATTTATTAACACTACACATTATATATATACACATTATATTTATAGATGTACTATTAGAGGTTTAATACCATTAGAATCAGGTACAATATCAAATGATATTGATGTAGATTATTATTTTGAAGGAAATACATTTATTAATAAAAGTAGTTTTAATTCAGATATTAATAGGATTAGTGCAAGCGGTGCGGATACAAAAAAACATATTGGTACAAATACAAAAAATTTATTATTAGATTATGATTTATCAAAATATGAATTAATTTCAATTATTAATAATACAAATAATAATAATAATATAGTAGGAAGAGTAATAAATTTTAGAAAAGATAATGAAACATCAAATTATATAGTAGATTATGCTTTATTATCTGATAATAATTTTGAAATAGGTGATATTATAAAATCAAATACAACTAATTCAAATTATATGATTATACCAGATAATTGGACCTATGATTATTTACCAAAAAACAAAGATATAATTAAATCAGAATCAAAAATAGCACAGTTAGATAATATAGTAGAAGGTTATAGTATAAAAACTGATGTAATACCAAATAAGACAAGTTTATCAGGTATAGGTGGAATTAATATTAATATAAAAATACCAGTAAATTTTAGTTTATTATTTAACAGAAATAATACAATAAATAATATTTTAGGTTTTGAAAATAAAGAAACAAATTTCAATTATTACCATTCAAATACAATAGATATAAATAATAATTTGATAGAATATTCATATTTAGAACCAACTTTTAATGAAAGTATATATGAAACAAATAGATATATTTATATGAAAACAGTATTAAAACATGATTATAATGTAGGTGATATTATTTATATTAATAATCATTTATTAAATTATAATTTTATAAATTCATATAATATAACTAGTTTAAATATAGATCAATATGAACCATTTATTTCTTGGTATAATAAATTAGATTATAATTATCAAGTTTTGATAAAAAATAATTTAACAAATGAAGTATTTTCAAAATATAAAACATCAGGTATAATTATTTATTATAATTATATATATCATAAAAAACAAGAGCAAGATTTAGGAAATATAGGTATGTGTTCTAAAAAATATAAAAATTCTAATTATTTTAATTATAAAGAAAAACCAATACCATGTATATTTAATTTGAAAGAAAATTCATATATACATATCATACAAAATCAAAAAAGTATTATGAAACAAATAGATAATGAAAATATAGAATATAAAGTAGGTTTAAGAGATGGATATTACAAAGTTTTGAATAATTTACCTTGTATAACAAATTCTTATTATAGTAATTATTTTAATAATACTAATTGTGCTATAATTGAATGTGATTATACAACTATTAGTGATACTGATATAAATAATAAATTAAATTATTCAGAATTTACTACATCTAATTCTAATGATTATACAGAAAATATATTAGAAGGATATTTAAATAAAGGTTCTATAAAAACATCTAGCTTAGATACTAGTATAATTGGTTCAGATAATTGTAATTATAATTTATATAAAACAAAATTAAAACAAATAATAGAAAATAAACATATACAATTATATTTTCCTATTAAATATACAACACAATTTAATCTACAATTTATTAATAATAATTATTATATTAATAATATAAATATAGATACAATAAATATTTATAAAAATATACCATATTATATTGATATAAGTGATTATAGTTTAAAATATAATAATTTAATTATATCTAATAAGAAAAATAATGAAATTATCATTAATAATGATAATATATATATTACAGGTCCATCAGGAGAAGAAAATAGTAAAATTAATATTTATATAAATTTATATGATAATATAAGTAATTTATATTTAATTAATACTGATACTAATATTAATATTATTAAATTTAATGTAATAGAACATAATGAAATAATCTATAATGTAAAATATTTTAATAATACCTATATATTTGAAAATAATAATTCATATTTTGAAAATTTATTATTACATATACAATTAGGACAAAAATATATATTACAATTTGATAATCAAAATATATATAATAACTTTATTATAATAACACATAATAACTTTAATAATAATGTGGATTTACCGTATTTTACTTATGATGATTTAAATAAAACTATATATATATTATTAACTGATAATAATTATCCTAGAGAATTATATTATCATTATAAAAATTCTCCAAATATTAGTGGGAAAATAATTTTTAGTCTATATTATTATTATAATATTGATAAAAGTATATTAATTAATACTAATTATATTGATAATATTAATAAAAAACTAATTAATAGTAATAAAAAAGAAAATTGTGATTTAAATATAATAGACGATATATTTATATTACCTAATTCTTATTATTTTAGTATTCTTTTAAAAAAAAATACATATACTGATATAACTGAATTTATATATCCATATTATCATTTTAATTATTTACAAGATAATGTTTCAAAAAATCAAAATATAATTAAATTAAAGAAATCATTTGATTTAGTATTATTAAAAACAATTACAATAGATAATCTATTTATTTTAGAAGAAAGTAATAAACACTTTGTAGTAAATAATATTATTAAATTTTTAAATAATATTCCAGGAACAGATATATTAATTAATTCAGAATATTATATATTATATGTTAATGAAAATCAAACAGAAATTAAAATAGGAGATATTAACACAAAAAAACAAGTAATTATAAATAAAAATATTATTTTAGATAATATACAAATTACAATAAAAATATTATCATCATATGATTATAACAAATATGAATTACTTAATAAATCTATAAAAATTA
>CERS01122403.1_pt1 | contig 12140 bp, 7 predicted proteins | sample 356251 | NCBI WGS metagenome assembly CERS01 (sample SAMEA2621020, study PRJEB7988) | marine metagenome | isolation source: saline water (ENVO:00002010), including
GAACGAAGGAGGGTAGTGGAAGTATTATTGAACCCTGACTTTGAATCATAAAGCCCATGAGGGCTAGTCTTCACCACGACGGACTCCAAGATGGGGTAGTCGAAGCTAGGGCCTATCAATTGGAAGCTGTAGATGTTGCATTGTCTAGTTCGACCTTACTAGTCCTACCTACAGCGGCTGGAAAAACCGCAGTAGCTTGGATGGTTATCGCGGAAATGCTAGAGCGAACAAATGGTTGGGCATTGATGATTGCTCCGACTGCAGCTCTAGTAAAACAACATCTCGATGATTTAGAATTGGTATTCGACAAGGATTCAACACAACCCATTTCGATGAGTGGAGCTATTCCTCCATCCAAAAGAGAAGGTATGTGGAATAATGGCAGATTGGTTGTTTCCACACCGCAGGTTGTTCGTAACGATGTCAATCGGGATTTACTAGATCTCTCGGATTGTTGTTTGTTGATTATTGATGAGGCCCATCACTCGACGGGAGAACGCGCTGAGGCGCAGGTTGCTGACCTATACCTAGAGTTTGCAAATGATCCACTGATTCTCGGAATGACTGCAAGTCCAGGTTCGAACATACAGAAGGTGGAAGAAATTTGCAATAGACTCCAAGTAGGGCGAATCCACCTACGAACATCGGAAGATGATATGCTTTCAGAACACCTAGCAAATCTCGAAATTGAAGAATTGAGAGTTAGGGTTCCAAATGAAATTCGTGAACTAGTAGAACCATTCATTCGATGGCAGGAAACCATTGTCGAAAGAGAAAGAAGATTGGGCAGATATGTGATGCCCGGTGCAGTAACACATAGAGGTCTTGCTAATGCTATGGAACGAGCCAATTTGGCAGTCCGTAGAGGCCAGGCAGATGCTTACGGTTCCATGAGTCGAATTGGCCTAGCCATGTCCCTTCACCACCTAATTAACCACCTTCTTTGCCAAGGTGTAGCAGCGGCTAAAGAATTCCTCGATAGGAAAGAAAACGGAGAAGATGCTCAAAAGAAAAATACTCGAAATTTGCTCAGAGATTCACGTGTCAGGGCACTTCGGGAAACCCTAGCAGAGATGTCAGAATTACATAGTAAAGTTGGCGCGGTTAGAAGGCTGATCAGAGAAAGACTTCGCCGAGATTCAGAATCAAGAATTATTGTCTTCGCGACCTTTAGAGATACAGTCAGTGCATTGGAACAAGCTTTACTTGACCTAAAGGACGTAAAACCGATACAATTCATTGGACAGAGTAAACGGGCTAGCGGAACAGGTTTGACTCCTAAACAACAAATTGAGCGAATCGAATCTTTTCGTTCAGGTGAAGGTAATGTGCTGATAGCTACTAGTGTTGGAGAGGAAGGATTGGACATACCAACCGCGGACTTAGTAATCTTCTATGAGCCAGTTCCAAGTGAAATTCGCACAATTCAGAGAAGAGGTAGAACAGGTAGACATCGCGATGGAGATGTTGTGGTATTAATCGCAGAAGATACCCGTGATGAAGGCGCTAGAGCGGCGGCCCTTAGGCGCGAAGAAAATATGCAAAGAGCAGTAGCCAGAGTTGGACGTAAACTAGCTCGAAGTACTCATGTTGACCTCTCTAATTTGAGTAACTTTTCGGTAGGTGAGAATGGGGAGGAAATTTCTGCAAGTGAGTTTGTAATTGCAGTTAGGAAAAAAAATCGACCCGTGCTAAAGGAAGTTGAAGAAATAACCGAGCAAAACGCACCCACTGACTCAGGTCAACTTTCTCCCTCGACTTTCAGGCCAAGAGGTCAAACAGGTCTTGAACAATTCAACCCAGTAGAAGATTGAAATCAATCGCCAATTACTGCGATTCTAGTCCTCAGTAGTGCTAATCTCTTGTTATGGCATCCAAGTGCAAAGGAAAGTATCTCACACAGATGAATCACTGGAATATTAGTTGAAAGACCTGTATTTCGACCTGCTTTACCTTGGTAAATATCGAGTACCGCTTGGGAGAGGTTGCAAGCGCTAACAATCATGTCAGCACCCTCTGCTTTTGCTTCAGATAGTGCCTCGGCGGCTTGTTTCATCACTGTCGGCTCTTCTCCAAATAGACTCGGAACACCCACACTCTGAGTCCTTGCTTCCCAACTTACAGGAGTACCGCCTATAGTAGAGATTACCTGCTCGAGGTAATTTGGATCGTAAACATCGTCACCGCCGCAAGCACCTTCTTGCTGTATGTTTGGACCATAGTATCCTGCTACTGCAAAATCGATTGGATTCTTTACCTTCTCCTCTAGTTTATCAAGACCGATTTCATCTACTATTGCGTGCAATAAATGGTGAACCTCGATCTCGCCAGTCATAGTTAATCCACACGTGTTATCTAGAGTCTCATTGACTTCTTGCATGAGGATTTGGTCGGATTGTAATGCCATCAAGTCCTCTTGCAAATTACCAGCGGTTGCGGCACATGGAGTCAGGATGTTCAGCCCCTCTGCTTCGGCCATAGCAAATGTTCGAGCGTTGAGGGTCAATTGTAACCTGCGATTTGCTTGCCTAACAATTCCAGCTCCACAACTTGTTGCACCGGAAAGTGGGACTAGAGTGATACCCATTGCACGCGCGAAAGACTCCATTGTTACAGCGACCTCTGGGGAACTGCTATGAGATACATTTCCGGGGTGATAAGCATATTTGACTGCCACATTATCACCTCAGAACCTGCCGTCCAATTCGTTGAAAATCGCCACTACTTCGTGATGATTATTGACTGAAGAATTAAATTGACGCGGCATTTTTCCAATGCCTGCAGGCGGGGCAATGAAAGCCAGCATATCAGCAATCATATCTCCGCCAGTTCTCGTGAAGCCGCTCATCATTCGAGCAGTTACTCCAGATGTTAAATTACCGATGAGACCAATTGGCCCCAATACCTGACGATATAGTACCGTATCGTTGACCTTTCCGCTTGACTTCAGCGTCCAAGTGTACCACCAAACGTGCTTACCATGACGGCCGTTGTATGCTTCTCGCTCCAAGACATGTGTCTTCGCATCTAGCAAGGCTTCTGAGACAACTAATCCCGAGCCGTTCTGCCTTCGTATACTCGTAAGATCTGTTTCAGCCTTGATTCCATTGGAACTCCCCAATATTTTGTCAAGCATACCTACAGAGGAGGCAGATGACCTAGGGTCATTTCTCCTTGCCCAAACAGACGCCAAAACTGCAGGCCCTAGGTAACCATTTGCGTGTGGGACTGCGTCCGAAGATGCCTGCAATAAGGCTGGACTCCCAAAGTCCGTAATTGAATGTAAAGCGGTTGCAACATTAGGCTCCATCAAACCAATGTTTCCTTGCATGGTGGCGGCTCCTTCTCGGGTTGCTGCAATCATCCAAGGTTGAGTTGATTCTCTTCGGCGCTCCATTGACCAGTGGTCGACTACCAAATCTCGGACTACTTCGAATCCAGGTAAAGGATCAATTCGTAGCCTAAGTACGCCGTCTCTAGTTGGCGCTACCGAGTCCAGACGGACTAATCCAGGTAGCACCAAACGGCCATTTACACAAATCGCTGTGGTTGAGTCATCGGAAGTACCATCACGGAATGAAAGGCTACCGTCGTGAGTACTCTTGATGGTTCGAAGCACCTCTAGCAGACTCAAGTGACCAGGCATTGCACAAACCCAAGTGTCCAATCCGGTTGTTGTGGCCTCAGGATCGTATCTGAAGATGCTGATTTCTGCTTGTATCGACTCTGCGGTAATATCGGGCACGATAAATCCGTCTTCTCCGTCGGCACCCTCATCACCACCTGCGACGTATTCTTTGATTGCATCTACCATATCTTCGTGGAATACACCGGTGCCATCCACCGCGGCCATAGCTGCCATTGCATCAAGTGCCCAAGCGGCTGCCATAGATTCGTAATCAACATCACAATCAACTCGGTCAACTAATCTAGTGGCACCTAACTTCTCGAGTTGTTCATCCCAATCTTTTCCTGATTCGCAGAATAATTCGTAACTCGTGTCTCCAAGTGCTAGAACTGAGTAATGAACGCCATTGAGAGAGCCAGCGGATGCTTTCTTGGCAACCTGCCATAGATCTTCGGCATTGTCCGGCATCTCTCCCTCACCCCAAGTTGAGCAAATAATCAGTACCCGCTTCATTGCAGATAGTGATGCGAAGTCAAAACCATCCATATCGTAGACTGTACCCTCAAGGCCGTAATTCGAAGCCTGCTTAGAAAACTTAGCAGCCAAGGCCTCAGAGTTTCCTGATTGTGAACCAAATAGAATAGCTAAACTTCGGTCGCCAGCACTCAGAAGTTCTCCAAGATCGTCTCCGGTCACCTCAACAGTCTCTTCGACAGCTGGCTCCGGAACTACTACGTCTACTACTGCAGCGGGCGCTTCTTCTTCGACCACTGTCTCAGACTCTCCACCCTCCACAACAATGATGACATCAACCGGACAACCATCGGCTGCGTCGAAAATATCATCTTCGAACTGAGAAATTGTTTCGAGCTTAAGACCTGCTTTTCCTTCGTTCCTATCATAGCCTCCATCAAGCCGAACATCGGCCTTGATGTAGCAGGTGTCGTCTGTCACATGGAACACTTCTGGCAGTGTCTCTTCACAAGCATCACATGTGATGCAACCCTCTTCGATATAGACGCTGACTATAGCCATCTTCCTAACTCAGCCCCGATTGATGGTTGTGCCACCGGAAAGCGATTCTTGAACTTGATGTAAACTAGGGCTACGACCTACGGTCGTATTGGACCCTACATATCAAAGCCATCAAAGTCAGTAGGGTCGGGACCACCAGCCCCCTTGCTGGAGATTACATCATCAATTCTGAGAATCATTACAGCGGTCTCAGATGCGCTTTGAACTGCTTGCTCGACAACTCGGCTTGGTTCGTAGACCTTGCTATCTACCATATCCACTACTCCGCCATCATAGACGTTTACGCCATGTGAGGAGAGGCCTTCTGAGTGCGCCTTTCGAAGATCAATGATTGTGTTGACAGGATCTAATCCTGCATTCTCGGCTAGAGTTCGTGGGATAACCTCCAGAGCGCCTGCAAAGGCCTCTATAGCCATCTGTTCTCGACCACCTATTCCTTCTGCATAGGAACGTAGTTCTCGGCTAATCGCAGCCAAAACCGAACCGCCGCCGGTCAAGACCGCTCCATCTTCGTGAGCCACTGCAACTACTCCTACCGCGTCGTCGAAGGCACGCCTGATTTCATCTACAACGTGCTCTGTACCACCTCGAAGTAGTACGCTAACACTCTTGGCTTGTGGGCAGCCGGTGATGAATACCATGTCCGCATCTCCGATTTTCCGCTCTTCGACCTTAGCAGCTCGACCAAGATCTCCATCACTAAGGTCGTCGATATTTGTGATAACATTTCCACCAGTTGCTTTCGATAGGGCTTCCATATCACTCTTCTTTGCTCGGCGGATAGCGAAAAGACCAGCCTTTGCCATGTAATGTTGAGCAAGATCGTCGATTCCTTTCTGACAAATCACAACATTAGCACCACTGGCGATGATTGTATCGACTAGACCCTTGAGGAAAGCTTCCTCTTCATCGAGGAATTGAGCAAGCATATTTGGATCTGTAATCTGAATCTTTGCGTCTACCTCTGTCTTCTTTACCTCAATTGCAGAATTAATCAATGCAATCTTTGCATCTCCGAGCGAGCGAGGCATTCCTGAGTGTACCCTTTCCTTGTCTAGGATAATTCCATCCACAAGAGTACTATCCTTGATAGAACCACCTTGCTTTTTCTCAATCTTGATGTCATCTAAATCCACAACTACTCCATCATCATCATCTTGAGCCACTGCCAATACTGCTCTTACAGATATGTCAGCAAGAAATTCCTTGACTGCGCCCGCGCTCTTTCCTGTTAATGCGGTCTTTGCGACCTCGTGTAATTTCTCTTCATTGACCTCAATGGCGTGTGAGTCGATAAGATCAGCAGCCTTGTCTGAAGCAAGCCTGAATCCTTCACAAATGACAGTTGGATGAACGTTTTGCTCAACCAAGTCTTCACTCCGCTTGAGCAATTCTCCGGCGATAACAACCGCACTTGTTGTTCCATCAAAGCAATGTTGCTCCTGTGTCTTAGCGATTTCAATAATCATCTTAGCAGCAGGGTGTTCAATGTCCATCTCCTTGAGTATAGTTGCACCGTCGTTGGTGATTACCACATCGCCCATTGCATCTACCAACATCTTGTCCATACCCTTTGGTCCAAGGGTGCTTCTAACCGCATCAGAAACTGCTTTTGCGGCAGCAATATTGTTGCTTTGAGCAGACTTACCACTCGTTCTAGTCGTACCTTCTTTGAGTATGAAAATTGGTTGTTGACCGTTGTACATCGGAAATCACGCTCCAGAATCCAGCAATCCGCCGACCCAAGTGGGGGTCATAAGGCCTCGCACATGCAGGCGCGAGCAGGGATTTAGGAGTCGTCACTCATTTTTCGGAGATTACTCGTCCTTGTTTTGTTCTAACCATTTCTCACCATAATAGGTCCACTGCTCCATGGTCCACCCTTGTGGTAAGCCTTCCTCAGGGATTGGTGGGGTACCAGGAGGTAATTCTGCTTCTTCAGTAGCCTCAACCTCAGGTTCTGGTTCATCTGGAGAAGCAAATTCAGGCGCAGGTGGTTCCTCGTCAGTTGGTAGTGGAGGTGGTGGCATTTCTGCAGCTTTATTCTCAAATATCTCAGCCGAACCGCCATACATGGAATTGGCAACCTCATCTGCGGCCGGTAGATCTGGGGCTGCAGGAACTGAAGTATCATCTCCAAGATTGACAAAACTCGGGGAATAATCTTCGATACTGGAGTACTCCTCTAAGGGAGCCCTTGCCTCTTTTACGACCCTGAATGTAATTATCGATACAACAATCATCGCCACCAATCCTGCAATAACAAATACGATGTTAGCAGCAAGTTTAGCCATGAATCCTACATCTGGTCCATCTTCTACTTGAACTGTTTTGACAAGTTGTATTGTTGTTGACGCCGATACCTTGTCAATGTCAGAATCGACGGTCAAAATTACATTGAAGGTCATCGTATTTTCTGCCAAATTGTCAAGATTCTCTTGATTTATGTCGACTGTGACTGTGACAATCTTTGTTGCATCTGCTGGAAGAACAAAATCTCGATCTTCACTATCAACTCTAACATCTAAAACGTTGAAGAACAACTCAGGCTCAGTGATTCTATCGATATCTGCTCGCATTAGTTGTTCTGAAGAGGGGTTTAGGTTCTTCACTGAGAATTCTAAGGTGACTTCTCCCTTATCTTCAATCACCACGCCTGCTGGTGGTGTGACCAGAAGCCAACCAACTTGTCCTACCTTGAAGTCCGCTTCTCCTTCTGCCGAAACGGTTTGTCCTACTGTTCCTGCCTGTTGACTTTCGGCAATCAAAGTGACTGTCCTATCGCCATCAGCGCCTTGGTCGAAGGAGTAACTTACAGTTAAATTAACAGAGGAGCCTGGTTCTATCCAATCCGTCTTTCCATTATTTAGACCAGTAGCAAAAACGGTGATATCCTCGTGACTCTTATCGAAAGAAACGGTGAATTTGTCAGGCATATTGCCATTATTCCAAACCTCCCATCGCATTGTTCTAGCATCATCTCCTGCACGATATACCTCATTTGTTAGGTCTAGGTCTGGAATTTCAATAAGATATGTTTCGGGGACTGTGAGCAATAATTGTACACTCCTCTGATATTCTGGATTAGTTGTACTTGTTGCATGAACCCAAATTTGGTAGGTTTCGTTCTCTATTCCGTAAGGCATAGGGAACATCAACAGGACGCTGGTGTCACCTCCGAATGGGTCAATTCCAAGAGTTTGTTCAGCATTCATCTCCAATCCTAAGCGCCAGTCCGCGGCGATTGATAAATCGAAGGCCTCTTCCGAATTACCATCATTTACCAATTGAATTTCTATCCAACGCAAAGCCCCATCTGCAGGTGCCATCATTTCCCTGATTTGAGGCACTAGTTTCAGATCGTGATCTATCGGGACTTCTACATTAATTGTCCATTCCGTTTGGAAGTTAGCCGGAGCTCTACCACTAGCGATTAGGGTTATCGCATATTCCCCAGGGGTTATTTCCTCAGGTGTTGTGATCCGAGCATTAAGTTCCAATTTTTCGTTTAGGTCCATCTCAATGCTCGTAATCTCGACACCGGTCTCATTGGTCCAAATAAGATTGGATGCACTCCAACGATTGTCGGCAAATGTCCCTCCTAGGTTCCAAATTGCCCTCTGATTACCTGTGTTCTTCAGTGTCATAAGTACATCACCTGTCTCTCCGGGAAGCAAGGTGATAGCAGGATTTTCCAATGTCTTTTGAGTCAGATATGAGGAATAGGACGCAGTTACGTCCACTGGAAGATTAATGGTCCATTTAGAGAAATTAGTTAATCCGTCTCCAATATGAATATACCAATCTACCTCTTGCACTGTTGCTCCATCTGGAATTGTTAGGTTTACCCATAAATCCATAGTTTCGAGTGGTTTGATATTCTTTGTTACAACATTGTTATCGAAATCAGTTGGGTGGTTAGACTCGATTCTGAGAGGGAAATCCCACATCCAAGATTGGTTGGAAACATCGGTATAAACTCGAAGAGTAATATCGACATATCCATTGTTCTTTACAGTACATCCTAGGGTAGGAGGCGTAGGGTCTGCAGGAATCACGATGTATGCATTGGGAAGAGGATCGTTACACTCAACGTCGAGAGTATATTCAGGAACTCTTTCTATTCCAAAGAGGATGAAACCATCGAGATGGATTCCTTGTGTCGCAAATGATGAATCAGAGTCAAATCTGAAAGCCACAGTGTAATCGCCAGTGGGGTGGACGTCTGTCATGTTCCAAACAAGTTGAGTCCAGTTTCCAAAGGTTGTTGACAATGGCATTGCGGTATAATTGTAAAATTCCTCATTACCAGCATCTGCCTCTAATCGAATTGTATCTCCTTGACCCATGCTACCCCATGCATGAGTAACTAACTGCAAGTTCAGGTAATCGAATCCACGGATACGTGCTCGGCAGAAATAGTTGGCATAAATTGTTGATACAGTTGGGTCATAAGTTCCAGTACCAAGTCCGTGGCCTGGGTCCTCGCAGGAGTCAAATGGAGTCAGCCATCCCCACCAAAGTCTGTCCATCCTGTTGCTGGCATAATCCGCGCCTTGTCGAGATACTCTCCAATGCCTTTCCCCTACGGCGCTTGAAGAATTATCCATTCTCCAATGACCGTAGTAATCGGGGTCGTCAGAAACAGAACCGTCTGTATCGTACCCAGCACCTACCCATGTAGGATTGTTGTAACTTAGCTGATTCGGACAATCGATTGTTCCATCTCCATCAACGTCACCACAAATTCCGTTTTCCATGGGGTCGTTCCAAATTGCAACGGGCATCAAGCGATCAAATTCGTTATTTTCGTAATTATCATCGGCAAGACCACCGTCGACAATTCCTCGGAGAATGATTCCTCCTAGCAGATATCCATCATCGTCTAGGTAACTCTGTGCAGCAGTTGGCGTCCAATAAAATTCGGCTCTAAAGGACTGGCCACCTGAGAGAGTCATATTGACTGACCATTCTGCGACCATAACTCCAACTGGATGCCAGATTTGCATTTTTCCAATAGCACTGGCCGGTTGACCGGATGTTCCGACCTGAGTAAATGTGACATTAATCTGAATCAATTCATCTCTCATTACATACTGAACAATGCTGTCATCAGGATTGGTCCATTCACGAGCTTGCAATGAACTGTTACCCAATTCTATGTCGGAGACTCCGAAATCAATCAGTGCTCTTGGTGACACTTCACGAGTTGGATTATGTTCCAGTGCAGGGCCGAATGCCAATGGCGAAAGGGACGTCACCATCAGAATGGCGAAAATTGTGAGTGGCAGATTACGCATGGACAACAAACTTCTGCGATATCGATTCGGGTATGAAGGTTCGGTAAGTGCGTGCGCCGCCCTTCGGGCGGCATCAGATTAGTTATTGGCTAATCATTGAGGTGTTTAGTAACAGGTATCCATTGTTGTTCAATCTATGAAGGCCTTATGTTGCCTAGTAGGTGCGATGGCTATTATGGCTAGGAGTGCAAACCCATTATTTCCGCGCTTAGTTCTAGCCATCATAGTCCTCGGACAAGTTACAGTAGCTCCGATTATAGGATTCTCGCTCACCTATTTATTGTCAATAAAAAACGAGGGAGATCAACTTTCATTCGATATCGACTTAGCGGCTCTAGATTGGATAATTATTGCAGGACTAATGTATGGTTCACTCTCTTTAATTCTGGCCCTAATTGCAGGTGCCTACTCACCTGCAAGCGTTGTAGACAGAGGTGGATGGTTCACTGTTCTAGGCCTAAGGAGAAACGTCAATACACCGGAGTTAATCGATAGAGCGAGACTAAACTTACAGAGAAGCCCCTATGGTAAAATGGCACGTTTGGTTAGTAGTAGGACCGATACATACGATTTATTCTCAATCCATGGAGGATTACAAATTTTAGCCATACCCATCCAGGTTGCATTAATCGCAATTCCACTGTTAATTATGGAAGGCATACCTGAAAGATTTGTTGAACCCGAACAGGCATTTGAATTAGGTATGGTTGGTTACTTCATCGCACTATGGTTTGGCCTTAGGATACAACCAGTGTACTCAAGACATCTTATTGGAATCGCCGCTTGGTTCAGGAAAATTCTCGCCAGAATCTCTAAATTTTCTTGGATACTTCCTATCATAATTTTCTGGATTATTGCAAGAGTGATGCTACAGTTATCCCTAGAACGATTAGATGTAGATTATCAAGCCTGGCATAATGTCCAACTTGAGGCTGTATTAATGAAATCGATAATGCCAGCTGACCAAATTCCGGATGCCGCAATAATTGATTTCCTAGTAGCTATTTCTGTACTTCCTGTTGCAGTTTTTACCACTATTTCAGTTCTTGCCGGCGCACATGATATGCCCGATTGGATGCGTGATCCTGAAGAGAAAATTGAGAATCTGAATCAAAATTTGCTAGAAGAAGAGAGTTCGCCGAGTGGAGAGAAGGATGATTCAGATTTATCCTCGAAAGATTTACCACCATGGAGCCGCACTACCAAAACTGAAGAGAACGGAGGAATTAATGATGAATCTAAAGAAGATGAAAATAGAATGATTGATCTGCCATTCGGGCTATTTGATGACTAGTTTAAGGTTGGAAAAATCCGCTCTACACCCGTGTTCAACAGAGACCAACCAGTAGCCAATATCATTCCGAAAAGGAATGTATGCGGCCCCGCAACGTATAGTCCAATAATGGCTATAATTGCCAATACTATTACTATCTTAGAATCTAACTTGTCAGCACCATAGCTAAATATTGCAAACCCTATGACAAAGTAGAACAGGGTTTCGATTCCAGACAATGCGACACCTACTCAATTATCACGAAGTTCTGCCAAGACCTTCTCAACTCGGTCCATGCCTCGTGAGATATCATCTCGACCGATGGTGTATGCGAATCGAAGGTGCCCTTCACCTGCCTTTCCAAAAGCTGAACCAGGGCTACAAAGAACACCCCCCTCCAATAACGCCATTGCTACTTCTTCACTGTTCATTCCGGGCACATCGACCTTGGGGAATACATAGAACGCTCCAGTCGGAACATGACATGAAACGCCTTCCATTGCGTTTAGCCTATCACAAATCAAGTCTCTTCTAGCCTTGAATTCCTGACACATTTTGGCAGGGTAATCTGAAGCTTTTTGCATTGCTTCTAGCACTGCATATTGCATGGCATCATTACTACAAGCAGTGACGTAATACTGCATCTTTGTTATGTGTGTCATCGCCTCTAAATTCTCAGAGAGAATGTAACCGATTCGCCAACCTGTCATAGCGAAGGTTTTGGAGAAAGAATTGATCATTATGACCTTGTCATAACCGGCTCCTAGGAAGGATACATGTTCACAATCGTAGACTATTCTGTCATATACTTCATCGGTGATGACCCATAAATCATGACGGTCTGCAAAAGCAAGTAGTTCATCACGTTCCTCTGGGGTGACATTACCGCCGGTGGGATTACTTG
>CERS01171686.1_pt1 | contig 12138 bp, 10 predicted proteins | sample 356251 | NCBI WGS metagenome assembly CERS01 (sample SAMEA2621020, study PRJEB7988) | marine metagenome | isolation source: saline water (ENVO:00002010), including
AGAACAAATAAAAAGAGCTAGCACATTAGATTTGATGAATGTTCCGGGAATAGGAAAGAAAACTGCAACCTTGATTTATAACCAGTTAAAATAAATAGATGACCTATGCATCATACGTTACCCTCATAAGAATATTACTGATTATTCCGATAATATATTTGATAAGTAACTCTGAGTCCTACTTGGCTCTGGCTCTCTTTGTAATTGCAGCATCAACTGATTATCTAGATGGCTTTATAGCAAGAAGCACAAAAACCGAAACTTCTCTGGGAGCATTACTTGATTTACTTGCTGATAAGTTATTAGTTTGTTTGGTATTGCTATGGTGTGCGAATCTCACATACTCTTATCCAGTTATGATAGCTGCATATATTATCATTGCCAGAGAATTGACTATTTCCTCAATGCGCCAGTTTTTGGTAAAGAAAATTGGAGAAAATCCAATTAAGGTTACATATATAGCAAAAAGTAAAACCACTATTCAGATGATTGCTATTTCGTTCTTAATTTTAAATCCAAAAATGGGCGATCCTTTTAATATTGTAACTACTTTATTCATCTGGATTGCCGCACTAATCTCAATCTATACTCTATATAATTACTTTAAAACCTATAGTGGTTATATTGATTAATGCTCAATAATTTTATTTTTGTGGTCAATTCTTGTAAGTTGAATAAAATACTGCCAAAGGCTGAGTAGCAAAGTGGTTATGCAGCAGATTGCAAATCTGTCTACGCCGGTTCGATTCCGACCTCAGCCTCCAATGTTGTGTTTCAAAATGAATAAAACAAAGTACAATGCGGCCATATGTATAGCCCGGGTGGTGGAATTGGTAGACACAAGGGACTTAAAATCCCTCGAAGGAAACTTCGTGCCGGTTCGAGTCCGGCCCCGGGCACCATGTTTCATTAATATATCTCAACAAAATACTGTAATTTGATAAACTAACTACAAGGAAGCTTACACAATATTCATGACTGAATCTACTCGACAAGCCATAAATGAAAAAGACTTTGAACTCGATGAGATCGATCTTAGAGAACTATTCAATACTTTATTACAAGCCAAGAAGCTGATAATTGTAGTTACAGTCATTTGCAGCATCTGTTCAGTGCTCTATGCTATTTCTTTAGATAATTACTATGAATCTGAATCTGTAATGTCTATTAGGGATGGTAGCGAAAGCCAAGGGATATTATCTCAATTTAGTGGAGCAGCATCTCTAATGGGAGTAAGTCTTTCCTCTGCTGGTGATAATAGACCGCAGCAAGTTATTCAATTAATTCAATCAAGGAAATTTGTTAAACATTTATTAACCTTCGATGGAGTCTTACCTGCATTAATGGCCCCATTGAGTTATAACTCTAGTTCTAAAAAATTACAGTTAGATCCAGAAATATATGATTCAGAAACTAAAAGTTGGAAGGGAGAACCTAAAGAAGATGGCTCTATCAAGCCTTCTTACCTTGATGTCTACGGAATATATATGGAAGACGTAGTATCAGTTTCGCAAGATACAGGAACTGGATTTATTTCTATTAGTGTTCAGCATTTATCACCTTATTTCGCCAAAGAGTTCCTTGATTTAATTATCAGTGAAGCAAATTCTTCGTTACGCAATAAAGATTTAGAAGAATCAAAAGAGGCATTAGAATATTTACGATCCCAACTTGCTGAAAATTCTTTAGTTCAGCTTAGAGAGTCCATTAATAATTTAATTGAGTCACAACTTGAAATTCAAATGATGGCTAATATTAATGAAGACTATATCCTGGTTGAGATTGATCCACCTTTTGTACCTGAAAAGGCCGTCAGTAATAGTAAAATGTTAATTGTAATCTTTTCCACAATTCTGGGGAGTCTATTTGGCGCTACAGTTGTATTAACTAGAGAATATTTGAAAAGAACTAAGGTTCTAGATACTCAAGAAAGTGAAATATAGGAGATTGGAGTTATGATAATTGCATCGCTCTATCCTTGTCCTTTTGATATTCAGGATAGACATGAATTTAATGCTAGCGTATTGAAAGATGAAAAAATCTTCTCTTATGAAGAAGGTAAAGTCACTACAGTAAAAAATGATGGCACTTCAAAGTTTCCTGAAAGGACACTTATGTTAGGTTTCAAAGAGTTAGATATATTACCTGACCAGGTTGATAAATGGGTTTTCCCAACTCCAAAATCTGATATAAAGCTTAAAGATTATCACCTTTTTTTTACTTGGTTCTTTAAGGCTTATAATGGACAAATCGATGACTTCGAGAAATGGTTTAATGAGCATGTTGAATTCGTTGATCATCAACTCAGTCATGCTGCACTAGCTTCTTACGGCTCAACTTTTTCAGAATGTGCTTTTCTTTGCATGGATGGAGGAGGGGACTTTGGTGATCCTCGTGGTTATATATTCGGAGACTATAAGGATAATCAATTTAATATTAAATATGAATCAACTGGCTATGATCACATAGCAAATTATCATTCGTTTCTTACTGATTCTATTGGCTTTTCAGGAGATGATAATGGTAAAACTTCTGGTTTAGCTTCTTACGGGAAAGTTCAACCTAAACTTAAAAAGGAAATAAAAAAACTAATAAATGTAAGTAAAGAGGAAGGTGTTAAATTTGAGAGGAAAAGATTTAATATTACTAATGTTAATTTATCTAAAGTAAAAGCAGACTCTTACGATAGAACAAAGATATTCAGTCATTATCCGAGTGATACAAATATCTTACGTTTAGGGCTTGAGTATTTACCTCATGACATTGCTGCTACCGGTGAACAGATCCTTCAAGAATCAGTACTTGATTTAGTGAAATTACTTAGAAAGGAGACGGACTCTAAAAACATAGTTTTTAGTGGAGGACTATTTCAAAATGTCGCTTTAAATAAGGCTTTGCTTAATGCAAATTTTGATAACGTTTATTTCCCTTCCGCACCTTCGGACTCAGGATTATCTTTGGGCGCTGCTCTCTATATAAAGAATCTAAATCAACCTAATTCTCAAGAGACTTTATCAGCATACCTTGGCCCTTCTTTTTCTGGTTCTGATATTAAAGAAGTTCTAGATAGGCATAGGCTGATTTATAAAAAATATTCAAACATAGCTGAAGTGGTTGCAAAAAAACTTAGTGAAGGTCATACGGTTGGTTGGTTTCAGGGAAGGGGAGAGTTTGGTCCCAGGTCGTTGGGCAATAGGTCATTAGTCGCTGACCCCAGAGACATTAAATCTAAGGAAAAGATAAATCAGCTCTTAAAGAAAAGAGATTGGTTTATGCCTTATGCTCCTTCAATCTTAGAAGAAGATTATCTAGACTGGGTAGATCAAGAGCACTATTCTCCCTATATGCAGATTGCATTTGATATAAATCCCAATAAGACTTCGATGGTGCCTTCAGCGGTTCATGTTGATGGCACTACAAGAGTGCATGTAGTTCGTAAATCTGAGAACCTCTTGTACTGGAATTTAATAAATGAGTTTAAGAAGTTAACTGGTGTACCCGTTCTGCTTAATACAAGCTTTAACAGACATGGAATAGCAACTATCTCGACTCCTAGACAATCAGTGGAACATCTTTTAGAAGGTTGTATGGATTATCTGGCATTAGGGGATAATTTAGTTGCTTTTGAAGACAATAGGATTGTAGCTGAGAGAAATGCAACAACAGAACCTGAGGAACTGCTTTTAATGTTAGGTTCAATCAAACGGCTTGATGTTTTTAAAGATTTTGGTACTGATAACCAGATGTCAGGATATTTAGAAAGGTTGTCGGACTTGATAGGAGAGGATATAGGTATGCTTGAAAATAAAAATATTAAATTTAGAAATAAAGAGTTAGATATTAAAGAGGCCCAAGACTTTATTTTTGATTTCGTGAAAGGTTTATATTAAAACAGGTTATTATTAACTGCCTATAGAGGAAAAATTATGTCAAAAGTGGTTTGTGGAGTTAATGGATTCGGTAGATTTGGACTACATTTTTTAAATTATTATCTAGAGTCAATAGAGAAAAGTAGTTTTGATTTAGAGTACATCAATGATGATATATTAGATATTAATCAAGCTTTAGATATTATTGTGCATGATCCGTATGTTCAGATTTATAAAAATTTTCAAGTTAAAATAGAAGATGATTTTCTTGTTTTCAATGATATTCACAAAGTTAAATATACAAATAATAGAACTGATGAAATATCATGGTTGGGCTCACCTGATATTTTTTTAGAATGCACTGGAAAGTTTACTGATGCTGAGCTCGCTAAGAAATTTAAAACTGGCAATACAAAGAAGGTCTTAATATCTGCTACTTCACTAAACGCAGATAAAACTCTAGTCTATGGCTTTAATCATCTTGAATATACTCAGGATGATGATGTTATTTCTTACGGGTCTTGCACTGTAAATGCTTATGTGCCTCTTACGGCTTATTTAGACAAAATTTTTAAAGTTACAGCTTCTGATGTCAATGTCATACATAACATACCTGAATATCAACTAAAAGATGGATTTATACAAACTCCAGGCTTACCCAGTGTCCCCTTGCTAAGAAAAAGCTGTACATTATCTAATGTAGCTCCAAGACTATTGGATTGTGTTGAAGATGATAACTTTAATGTTAATTATACCCTCATACCTTACACTGGAGTTTCTATTATCGACTTTAGGTACAATCTTAATGAGGTGCCCGGTAATGATGTATGGGATAAAATTGAGAAGTCCTGTAAGACTGGAGAGCTAAAAGGTTTATATGCAATACAAGACGATGATAATGGCCCTATGGAACACCAAAATACTCAATTTTCATCAATTATTATTAAAAAAAATAGTTATGTGAGAGGAAATGATTTGTATCTCAATGCTTACTTTGATAATGAGAATTCAGTTAATAGATATTTTGATTTAACTAACTTTATATCTTCCAAGATAAGTTAAGTCTATCTTCAGGTTATGCTAGAGGATAGTAAGAACCCTTTTTCTCTAGAGAACTGCAGGTCTTGTAACTCAACTTCTTTAGAGTTGAGCACTACTAGAGCAAAATTCCCATTGTATATATGGCCATTAAAAGTAAATGACTATACTGCCTTGGAGGATATTGGCATCTTTATCTGTTTAGATTGTGGATATATTCAACTTCAAAATATATCCAAAGAACAGATATCTGAAATATACCGAGATGAAGCTTTTAATCTAGAAAATCCTGAACAGAATAATGAACGATTACAGCTGTTGACGAAAAAAAATACTAATAGATTTGTAGATAAGAAAGTTCTTGAGATAGGCGGAGGTAGAAACACTTTTCTATATTCCCTACCTGATAATACTAAGAAATGGGTTGCTGATTTTAATGTAGACGAAGATGTAAAAAGAGAAGTTTCAGGATTTTTTGAAGGAGACTTCCTAGATTTAGACATTGATGAGAAACATTTTGACTATATTTTTATGTTTCATGTTCTAGAACATTTTAATGACCCCAGATCTGCCGTCAGAAAAGCAAAAGAATTACTTAACGATCAGGGACGTATTGTAGTAGAAGTGCCAAATTTCTCTTATGAAAGTAAGCATCGTCCTGACTATACTTTTTTTCATATGCACATAAGTCTCTTTACACAGAATAGTCTTTTATCCTTTATGTCGAGACAGGGGCTTAGTAGATCTAAATTTATTAGAGTTAATGATGTTCTATTAGCTGAATTTAGTAAGGAAAATGAATTATCTATAGCTAGTCATTTAGAAGATAGTTTGAGTAATCTTGAAATAGTTAAGAGCAATATTGATAAATGTAGTTCTAAACTTAAAATTATATTTAAAAAATTAAAAGATCAAAATGTTGCTATTTTTGGCGGCGGGGGTGCCAGCACCCTTTTTTTATACAACTACCCCTTTCTGTTTGACCATGTAGGATTCGCGTTAGATAATGATCCAAAAAAGATTGGTCGTAGTCTAGGTAACGGTGCAATTCCAATTGTAAGTCCAAATAAAATTAAAGACTTAAATATAAGTAATATAATAGTCCTTGATAAGGCACATATTAATTATATTAATAATAGTAAAGTAAATTACATAATGGTCAGTGATATTTATGAATCGTAAAAATGAAGAAGAGTTAACACAAGCCATCATAGAGATAGTAAAAGAAGCAACTCGTAGTAATAATGTAAGTAAAGATTCATCTACTGACACGCTTTCTGAATGGGATTCTTTAGCTTATATGTCTATTCTTTCTGAGATAGAAGTAGAATATAGCTTAGAGATAACTGAAGATAATATTGAAAAATTTAATTCAATTTCTTCCATAGTTGGGATCATTCAAAAAAATAACATGTAGTCTTAGATAAATTATGGGAAATCTTTCGGCTCTTTCAGGAGCTCCTACTTTAGTTCTGATTTTTATTTTTAATCAGTTTTTAACAACTTTTGGTATCAGCTTATATCCCGCATTTACTGTTTTTTTGGTATATGGTTGCTTCTACATAATTTCAACTTTAAATTCTGGACATGGATTAAATTCATCTAACAAAAATTTATTCTTATTACATTTATGCTTATTATTTTACGGGTTCTTGATGTTTTACTTATTTGAGATAAGTTTTTTTGATAGGGAAAGCACCTCGTGGTGGAACTTCAATAGTTTAGTAAAATTTATAGCTATAATTATTGCTTCGCTAGCAGTAATTGTCACACCTATTAAGCAAATATATAAAAGTATTTTATTAATAAGAAATATTGCTTATTTTATGGTTATTGGTTCTATTTTATATTACATGCTACCATTTTTTGGAATAAACTTTTTTTCTTCAGATGAACTAGCAGGATATAGATATAATGGAGGAATAAACTCATATATCGTAGCAGGTCAATTTTTAATTGCTGGACTTATTGCACATATATTAATCTATAAAAGAGATTCATTTACAAAGCTTTTCTTAGCAATTTCTTTTTTCCTTTTCGCAATTATTGCAACTCAAGATAGAACAAGTATAGGAGCGATGCTTATTATCCTTGCTATTCTTTTTTACAGGTCGGGTTTTGGGATATCTCCATTCACTTTTAAGATTAGAAAATATATCGTTATTTTATTCCTTGCACCCGCATTAATATTCTTTACTAATCTTCAATACCAAAATATTGTAGCCGGAGATATAGAGTCTTATAAATCTACTATCCATAGAATAACTATAACCCTTAGATCATATGAATTATTTCAAGATGTATTTCCTATTGGCGGAGGTCCTGGCAGTCAAACGTTTCTGATGAATGAAGAAAAAATTATTAGCGATTTTTCTGAAGAAGCAAACGAAGACTCTGCTTTAACAACTGCATTAATAAAAGAAATAGATAGCTTTCAGAGCAATGTAGGAAGAAAGGCTAAGCTTAGTCCTCATAATACATATGTAGACTTTCTGGTACCTTTTGGAATTTCAGGATTATTCTTTATTATCTGTGTACTTTTCCAACAAATCAGCTCATTCAGACGCATTCTAATGCAGAAGAATAACCCAACGGTAATTTTGGATTCCTACATGATCTCAGGTATTTTATTTTTTATGTTTAGTTCCCTCTTTAATTTATGGTGGCTTTATTTGATCTACTATCGTGTATTAATATCAAAAAAGACTAGCAAACTAGCAGTATAATCAAATTAACTTATACTTTTATTAAATTAAAAAATATTATGAAAACAGTTTATGTATCCTTAATAGCAGATCTTCTTCATGCTGGACATATTAAAATACTAAGGGAGGCTAGTAAGCATGGAGAAGTAACAGTTGGTTTATTAACTTCCACTGCAATCACAGAACTTGGAGATATTGCCTATCTAAAATATCAACAAAGACTAGATGTTTTAGAAGATTTAAAGATGGTTTCAAATGTAATTTCTCAGGACACGGCAAGTTATAAAAAAAATCTACTCAATTTAAAGCCTGACTTCGTTGTGCATGGGAATGACTGGATCAAGGGTCCTCAATCAAAATATCGTGAAGAGGTTTTAACTTTATTAGAAGAATGGGGTGGAAAGCTAATTGAACTTGAATATAGTGCAGAAATTAGTGACCAGAATATTAAAAATCAATTGATGGCTTTGGGCATAACTTCTGTAACTAGAATGCAACGCTTAAAACAATTAGTTCAAAACAAAGAAATACTATTGATTCTAGAGGCTCATAATGCGTTAAGTGCACTCATTGCAGAAAACATGATAGTTGATAGAGATAGATTACAGGTTAGTTTTGATGGAGTGTGGTCAAGTTCATTAACTGATTCAACTTCGAAAGGTAAACCAGATATTGAGGCAGTTGATATAACTTCTAGAATTAATACGGTGAATGAAATATTTGAAGTTACTACTAAACCAATGATATTTGATGGTGATACAGGAGGAAAGATCGAACATTTTGAATTTACTGTTAAAAGTCTTGAGAGAACAGGAGTCAGCGCAGTTGTTATTGAAGATAAAACTGGACTGAAGAAGAATTCACTGTTTGGAAATGAAGTAGAACAAACACAAGATACTATTGAAAATTTTTGTGAAAAAATTAAAGCGGGTAAGGCATCTCAAATTAGTGATGATTTTATGATTTTTGCTAGGATTGAATCTCTAATTCTCGATGCTGGTATGGAGGACGCTCTAAAACGAGCTTACGAATATATAAAAGCTGGAGCAGATGGTATTATGATTCATTCACGAAAAAAAGACCCTTCTGAAATTCAAGAATTTATGTCTAGTTTTAGATCAAATGATGATAAAACTCCTGTGATTGTAGTTCCGAGTAGCTTCAACTCGGTCACCGTTGACGAATTTAAGTCCTTGGGTGTTAATATAGTAATTTATGCAAATCATATGCTTAGAGCAGCATATCCAGCAATGTCAGAAGTAGCTGAATCAATTTTAAAAAATGCGCGCAGTGAAGAAGCTGAACCAAAGTGCATGCCCATAAAAGATATTCTAGAATTTATACCTGGTACAAAATAAGATCTGAATATGAGCAAGAGAATAATGGTCGATATGTCTGCTACTTTGATTCATCATGGGCATATACGCTTATTAAAAAATGCATCTAAATACGGAAAAGTAATTGTTGGCCTCACAAGCGATGAAGAGATTAAGAAGAAAAAGTATTTTAATCCGGAATTAGCCTTTGAACACAGAAAAGAAGTATTAGAGTCAATCAAATATGTTTCTGAGGTTGTTAGCACTCCTTGGATGCTAGATGAAGCAATTTTAGACAAGCATAATATTGATTTACTTGTCCATGGCGATGATAACTCCAATAAAATAAATCATGCAAGATTGAAATTACTACCCAGAACTCAAGGCATAAGCAGTACCATGCTTAGACATAAAGCACTTGAAAGCATAACAAGCATTAATAATCAAAAATTAATGCTTACCCCGGGCCCTGCAGTTGTTTTGCATGAAAATCTTATTTCAGTAAAACCAGTCTTTGGACGCGGAGATACTCAATATAGTGAAATTTATGAAAGTGTTTCAAATTGGATTAAACGTCTCTGTGGTCAAGATCAATTAGTAGTTGCCCAAGGCTCCTCTACTTTTGCTCTAGAACTTGCAGCACACGCTTTCGTTGAAGGTAAAATCCTGTTAATTTCTACAGGATACTATAGTGATAGGCTTGAAAAATTGCTGCCAAAAGATAGCAACATAAAAATATGCGATCATAAAGACCTAGAAAGTATTAATGGCAAGTTTGATTGGGTAATGTGTGCGTATACTGAAACCTCTGTTGCTTTAAAATTAGATTTATCTCAAATTAGAGAATTAACGGATAAATGTGAAGCTAAATTATATGTTGATGCCACGGGCTCCATAGGACTAGAGGATAAACATGAACTCGCAGATGTCATGGCGTTCAGTTCTTGTAAGGGTCTGTTTGGTCTCACCGGAGCATGTTTTGTTGCATACAAAGACCATTTAATTCCTAAACCTAGCGACCTTTTTTACTTTAATTTAGAAACTCATAGAAACAAAATGGTAACAGGTGCTTATCATGCTCTCGCTTCTTTATATGGCGTTATGGATATTCATGATTGTTTAAGAAAACGAGTTGCCAATAGCAAAGATCTAGTTTTGAAGAAATGGCCTGAACTAGTGCGCAAAAATAATCAACCTTTGTTATGTACCTATGTAGAAGGTGAGGTGTTAGCAAATGATGAGAATATCGTCTTATATACTCCAAGATCAGATTTAACGGGATCGGTAATTTGTCATTTTGGAGAAATCCATTACGATGAAGTAAATTTACTTGATAGAATCTCTTTAGCTAGCTCGACATAGAGAAAATTAATTTTAAATATAAGAATACAAAGATTTTAGAAATCCTTTAAGAAAATCATGAAAATATTAGTAATTGGTGGCTCTGGATTTTTAGGAAGCCATATAGCAGATGAACTTACCTCTCGAGAAAATGAAGTAACTATATTCGATAAACAAGATTCAGTATGGGCAGGAGAAAAACAGAGGGTAGTACTGGGAGACATTTCTGATACAGAAATACTGGAGAAAGAAATCTCAAACTCAGATGTGGTATATCACATGGCAGGAATTGCTGATATTGGTGAGGCAAACGAGAATCCTCTAAATACAATTTCTGGGAATATCTTGGGTAGTTCAATTGTCATGTCCTTATGTGCTGACCATTCAGTTAGGCTTATGTATGGATCTACACTTTATGTTTATAGTAGACATGGTTCATTTTATAGGGCTTCTAAGCAATCAGCGGAAGCTTTAATTGAAGTGTTTCATGAGAATAATGGGCTTGATTACACAATACTTAGATATGGCTCATTATATGGACCAAGAGCTCAGCCATGGAATGGAGTAAGAAAAATTGTTACTGAGATGATTAAAAATAAGAAAATTACCTTTAACGGCACTGGTAAAGAAAAAAGAGAGTATATAAATGTAATTGATGCCGCAAGAATGAGTGCAGACCTCCTAACAGACGACTATCTTCAAAAGGCAGTTACTCTTACCGGCCTTCAAGTTCTTACACAAGAAGAACTTCTTGAAATGATTGCTGAGATAATGGATGTCGAAGTATCGGTCAATTTTAATCCTGAGTCCTCTAGTGATAGTCACTATAAACTTACACCATATCAATACGTGCCCAAAAGCTCAGTCAAGCTTGTGTCTAGAGAATATATTGATATAGGGCAAGGTCTTTTGGAGCTGATATCAGAAATTTCTTCAGAAACAGAATAAAGCTTTATTATATAAAAACTAAAAATTGAAAAAGATTTCACCTATATTATTTTACGAAGCATTGAGAGAGAGCGGTGTTGAATTCTATACCGGTGTTCCTGATTCCCTCTTAAAATCCTTTTGTTACTATATAAATGAAACACTAAATAATGATCAGCATATTATTGCTGCAAACGAAGGTAGTGCATTAGCTTTAGGTATAGGTCATCACTTATCAACTGGTAATGTACCGTTAATATATCTCCAAAATTCTGGCCTTGGCAATTTAGTTAATCCCTTATTGTCTTTGACAGACAAAGAAGTCTATTCTATTCCAGGCATTCTTTTGATTGGTTGGCGAGGGGAGCCTGAAACTAAAGACGAACCACAGCATAAAAAACAAGGACGTATTACTCTAGATTTACTAGAAGTTATGGGAATACCTTATAAAGTTCTTGATTCAACAATGAATAATGATCAAGTGAAAAAAGAAGTAGAGGCGTCTGTGACCAAATCTAAATCTGAGAATCAGATATATGCCTTGGTAGTTAAAAAAGATTTTTTTGAAAAATATTCAGCAAAGCAAGAAGAGTCAAAATACCTATTATCTAGAGAAAAGGCTATAGATTTGATTATAAAAAATAGCAATGTAGATAGAGATGACATATACGTATGCACTACTGGCTTACCTTCTAGAGAGTTATATGACCTTAGACGTAAATATGGTAAGTCTCTTGATAATGATTTTCTAGTAGTTGGTGGGATGGGACATGCTAATCAAATAGCTCTTGGGATTGCTATTAGTCAACCAGATAGACGAGTAATTTGCTTGGATGGAGATGGCGCAATTATCATGCATATGGGTTCTATAACAACTATTGGAACTAGTAAGCAAAAAAATCTATTTCATATTGTCTTAAATAATGGAGCGCATGACTCTGT
>CERS01045029.1_pt1 | contig 12080 bp, 10 predicted proteins | sample 356251 | NCBI WGS metagenome assembly CERS01 (sample SAMEA2621020, study PRJEB7988) | marine metagenome | isolation source: saline water (ENVO:00002010), including
GTTTGAATTGTCATATGAAGACATCCTAAAATTCTTGCACCTTTTAAAGGTTTTTTTCCTTTGTACTCTCTTCTTAATGCCATTAGTCCAGGCATTTCAGTTTCTGCTAGGGAAATTTCTTTTCTTCCAAATTCTGCTTGGTTAATATCTTTTACTTTAAAATCTTGTGACATAAATTGGACCTCTATTTAACAATTTAATTTAAAATTATCAACTTATTGATAAATAATATTATTTGTAAATAGGTAATAGTACCTCAATTCTAGCCCCTTTTTTATTTCCTGGCATATTAGAGGCTAAAATAGACCCTCCATGAAGCTCTATTATATTTTTTACAATATTTAATCCCAAGCCTGAGTGCTCACCAAAATTTTCAGGTCTATTACTGTAAAATCTATTAAAAATTTTATCTATATTTTTTTCATTAAAACCAGGGCCTTCATCCTCAATAATTAATTGAGCATCTTGTTTTTTAACTCCGCAAGAAACTGTTATTTTACTATTCGCAGGGCTAAATGAAACTGCGTTATCTAATAAATTAGCAACAATTTGTTCTAATTTACTTTCTACTCCTAATACGTTTATTTTGGCTCCATTAAGATTTGACTGTTTTATTTTTATAGTAATGTTCTTATTTGAATTTAATAAATCACTATTAAAATCTTCAGCTACAGAATTAATTACATTTGATAAATCAATTTTAGTCATTTTTGCTCTACTTAAAGATGCTTCATCTTTTAACATCTGGGAATAATCAGTAATTAATCTTTCTATTCTCTCAACGTCATGACTTATTACTTTTATTAATTTTTTTCTTTTTTCAATATCATCGGTAGCATCTAAAACTTCTGAAGCTCCTTTTAATGAAGTTAGTGGATTTCTTATTTCATGAGCTAAATCAGAGGAAAATGTTTCAGCTATATTTATTCTTTTATATAAGTCTTCGGTCATATCGTTTAACGATCTTGACAACTGCCCTACTTCATCTTTTCGAATAAAGTATTTTTCATGTTTTCCAATTTTTACATCTTTTTCCTTTATTGCTTTTGTGTACAATACTAAAGATCTTATTGGTTTTAAAATATATTTATTTAAAAAAACTGAAAAAATAAAAATAACTATCGCTACTGAAAAAACTGTTCTTAATATAAAATTTCTTCTTTCGTCAACAGCTACTAATATATCGTTAGCAATTTCTGAAACTATAATATATCCAGCTTTTTCACCTGAAATATTTACAACGTTAATAGTTGTAACATAAAAATTATTATTAATTGTTTCGCTAAAAAATAATTCTTTAGTAAAATTTTTTTGCTTAGTATATTTTGCAATATAGTTTTCTGTATTAAATTCTGAAGAATTATTCAACTCAGTGTTCTTGTCTTCACTTGTATCTTCCAAAATATTATCTATGGATGTTTCTTTAACAGTTTCATTTTTTACAAAAATATCTTGGACCAAATCTAAGGTGTCGGTGTCAGCTAATAAATTAGAATTTAAATCATAAAATTGAACTCTATCTAAATTTTGAAATAAAAATCTGGTTGATAATAAAAAATTTGTAATACCATCTTTGTTAAATTTAATATTTAACCTATTTATATGATCAGAGGTATTATTAATAATTTTTACGTGCTGTTTTGATCTGTCTCTAATTAAATTGGGTTCAATTGCTTTAAGATACAAATATGTAAATATACCTAAAAATAAAAAAACAATTAAATTGAAAACTAAAAATTTTTTTAGGATAGAGCTGGAGCTAAAAAAATTAAACTTCATTAACTAACATTCCACCTATATCCACTACCATATCGTGTCTCAATTGCTGAAAAATTTTGATCAACCTTTTTAAATTTTTTTCTTATCCTTTTGACATGACTATCAATTGTACGGTCTTCTATGTCATTATTGTCTTTATAAGCTATATCCATTAATTGAGCTCTTTCTTTTATTATCCCTGGTCTTTTTGCAAGTTCTTTAACTATTAAAAATTCTGTTGTTGTAAGTTTTTCTGGTAGAAATTTTCCATCCCATTCACATTCAAGTTGTGATGGATCTAAAACAAGTTTTCCATGCTTTATAAGGTTTTTAGATTCTTCTACACTGCTAACTTTTTTTCTTAACTGAACTCGTATTCTTTCAATAAGAACTTTAATTGAAAAACCTCCGGATTTTTTAATAAAATCATCTGCTCCCAGCTTTAATCCAAGCAGTTCATCAACCTCTTCATCTTTTGATGTTAAGAATAATATTGGAATAGCAGTTTTTTTTCTTAATCTTTTTAGTAATTCTTCCCCATCCATTCTTGGCATTTTAATATCAATTACTGCTAAATCTGGTGGATTTCTCGTAATACCAATTAAGGCACTTTCTGCATCTATATAGGTTTGAACTTTAAAACCTTCATTCTCTAAAGCCATACTTATACTAGTAAGTATATTTCTATCGTCATCCACTAATGCAATCGTGTGACTCATTTTTTAACCTTATCCTATATAGAAATACTAAATTGTCATAAATTGGGCAAGTCTTAGCGCAATCAATGAGCTTCACCCCAATTATATCCAGAATTTACATTAACTTCTAGTGGGATTGAAAACATATGATACTCCGATTTTGAAATTGATATCATCGCTTCTTTAATAGTTTTTTTTACATATTCTTCGTCTTTTTTTAAACATTCAAATATAAGCTCATCATGTATCTGCAATAACATCTTTGTCTGTAGTTTTTTATCACTTTCAATTAACTGATTAATTTTGATCATAGCTAATCTAATAATATCTGCGGCTGATCCTTGTATTGGTGCATTAATTGCTGCTCTTTCTTGAAAACTTCTTATACTAAAATTTTTATCATTTATGCCTCTCAAATGAATTCTTCTGCCAAAGATATTACTTACGAAACCTTGTTTTCTACATATGCCTATTGTTGATTTCATATAATCTTTTATTTCGGGAAATTTTTCAAAATAAGCATTTATAAAATTTAGAGCTTCTTGATTAGTTACTGAAATTTGCTTAGCTAAACCATATTGAGTAATACCATAAATAATTCCAAAGTTAATTGTTTTGGCTTTTCTTCTAAGATCTTCGTCAACTTTATCAATTGGTACTTTAAAAACCTGGCTGGCGGTTAAACTATGAATATCTTCATTATTTTTAAAAGCTTTTTTTAACTCTTTCACATTTGCTATATCTGCCAAAATTCTCATTTCAATTTGATTATAATCAGCAGAAATTAAAATATTTTTTTCTTCAGCAATAAAAGCTTTTCTAATTTCTTTTCCTTCAACTGATTTAATTGGAATGTTTTGTAAATTTGGATCACTAGAAGCTAACCTACCAGTATTAGTAGCTGCTAATAAAAAGGAAGTATGAACTCTTTTAGTTTTGGTATTTATATGATCTTGCAGTGCATCAGAATAAGTGTTTTTAAGCTTTGAAATTTGTCTCCATTCTAATACTAATTTAGGAAATTTATGACCTTCAAAAGCAAGATCTTCAAGTATATTGGCACTTGTTGCTAGACTTCCCTTTTTTGTTTTTTTTAATTTAGTGATTTTAAGTTCATTATAAATAATTTCACCAAGTTGTTTTGGTGATCCGATGTTAAATTCTTTATTAGCAATTTTATATATTTCTTTTTCTATTTTCTTTAGTTTTTCTTCGAAATTTTTAGAAAGTTTTTTAAGATATGTTTTATCAACTTTAATACCATTTGATTCTAATTTAGCAAGTAGTGTTACCATAGGTTTTTCAAAAACTTCGTAAACTTTATTTAGTTTCTCTTTATCAAGTCTTTCTTTTAATTGATTATAGAGTCTTAATGTTACGTCAGCGTCTTCGGCAGCATATTCTGTAGCTTTATCTAAAGAAATTTCTGAGAAATTTAATTTATTTTTTCCAGTACCAACTAAATCCTTATAAGAAATTGTTTTGTGATTTAAGTGAATTTCTGAAAGTGTATCTAAATTATGTCTATTAGTTCCAGCATCTAATGTATATGAAATCAACATAGTGTCTTCGAACGAATTAATTTTAATATTATTTTGTTTTAGAACGATAAAATCAAATTTAATATTTTGACCAACTTTTTTTATACTTGGGTCTTCTAAAATAGGTTTAATTTTTTTTAATACTAATTCTTTTTTTAATCCTTTTATATTTTTGTGAGATAACGGTATATAACAAGCTTTATTTGATGCGTAGCTAAAAGAAATACCGACAAGTTCTGCGGAGAAAGGATTTAATGAGGAAGTCTCGGTATCTACTGCAATAATAGATTTTTCATTTAAAATTTTTATCCATTTATCTAATAATTTTTCATCGGTTATACTTTCGTAATGCTTAATATTAATTTTTGATAATTTGTTTTGATTATTAATTGTACTAGTTGTTTTTGTTCCAGTTTCACCGTAAAAACTTATTGCACGACTTAATAATTTATTAAATTCCATTTCTCTTAAAAAGTCATAAAGTTTTTCTTTTTTAACGTCTTTTAAAATAAAGCTACCTGGATCATCTTTAACTGGCACATCATCTTTTAGTGTAACTAATTTTCTGCTTAGTAAAGCTTTATCTTTATTTGTTAATAATGTTTCTCTTCTTTTATTTTGTGGAATCTCATTGGCTTTTTTTAAAAGTATATCTAATGTTTTATATTTGTTAATAAGTTCAGAAGCAGTCTTTATACCTATACCTGGAACACCTGGAATATTATCTGAAGAATCACCAGCTAGTGATTGCACGTCAATTACTTGATTTGGTTTAACTCCAAATTTTTCAATGACTTCTTTTTCACCCAAAACTTTACTTTTCATGGGATCATATAATCTTACATTGTCTGAAACTAGTTGCATTAAATCTTTGTCGGAAGAAATAACTGTGACTTTAGCTCCTGCTTTTATTATTTTTTTTGCATAGGTTGCAATAAGATCATCCGCTTCATAATTTAATAACTCTATTGATGGTAAATTAAATGCCTCAACTGATTTTCTAATATATTCAAACTGAGGTGCCAAATCTTCGGGTGCCTCAGAACGATTTGCTTTGTAATCCGTGTAAATATCGTTTCTAAAATTTTTTCTAGCTGAATCAAAAATGACAGCGAAATGAGTGGGTTTATAAGTTGAGTTATCGGATCTCGAATCTTCTAGTAATTTAAACAACATTGAGCAAAAACCACTAACGGCTCCTGTTGGTAATCCGTCGCTCTTTCTTGAAAGGGGTGGTAAAGCATAATATGCTCTAAAAATATAGCCAGACCCATCAATTAGGTAAAAATGGTCAGTTTTTTTTATTGAACTCATAGATTAATATTAAACTATTTTAATTATTTTTAAGAATATATAACAGCTAGATCATTATGAATAAAAAAAATGCATTAAAAGTAGAAAAACTGACCAAAATTTATTCGAAAAAATCTAAGGAAAAGATTTTAGCTTTGAATAATTTAAACTTAGAAGTGAAAGAGGGTGAAATTTTTGGTCTGTTGGGCCCTAATGGTGCTGGAAAAACTACATTTTTAAATATACTTGCTGGTACTGTAGTAAAAAATTCAGGAATGGTAAATGTTTGGGGTTTCGATCTCGACAAAAATCCTAGAGAGGTAAGATCTTCAATAGGAATTGTGCCACAAGAAGTTAATTTGGATGCTTTTTTTAGTCCTAAAAATCTTTTAGAATTACAAGCTGGATTATATGGCATACCAAAAAAAGATAGAATTACTGATACAATATTAAAGTTAGTTTCGCTTGAAAAACAAGCAAATTCTTACGCTAGAAGTTTATCAGGCGGTATGAAAAGAAGATTACTAATTGCAAAGGCAATGGTACACAGGCCGCCTATCTTAGTTTTAGACGAACCCACAGCTGGAGTTGACGTAGAACTGCGTCAAAACCTTTGGAATAATGTAAAGGAACTTAACAAACAAGGTGTTACTATTATTTTAACAACTCATTTAATTTATGAAGCTGAAGAAATGTGTAGTAAAATTGCTATTATTAATAAAGGTAATTTAATTAAGTTAGACACAACAGAAAATTTATTAAATAGTATAAAAACTAAAAAAATTATTTTTAGAGTTGAAAAAATAAAAAAAATTAATCAAGTAAACTTAAATGGAGTCAAATTTTCAGAAGGTCAAAATAATGAAATAGTTGCTTCTTATGAAAGAAAAAAGCATAAAATAGATGAAATAATTAATATTATCAAAAATTCAGGAATGGAAATATCTGATATTTCAACTGACGAAGGTAATTTAGAAGATGTTTTTATTGATCTTACAAAAAACTAGATTTAAATTAAAAAAAAATGTATTGTTTCATTAATGGAAATTACACTTCAAAAAAATAAAATTTTAAGAATTATATTAATTTCACTTATAGGGTCTTTTTTATTAACACTTTCAGCAAAAGTTAAAATTCCTTTTTACCCTGTTCCGATGACTATGCAAACATTTGTTGTTTTATTTATTGGAATAACATTAGGATATAAAATCGGTTTGCTGACTGTAAGTTTATATTTAATTGAGGGAATCGCTGGCTTTCCTGTATTTGCTAATTCTCCAGAAAAAGGAATTGGTATAGTTTATTTTACTGGCCCAACAATGGGTTACCTTATTGGTTTTTTAATTGCAGTTTATTTTGCTGGAATATTTAAATATGACAAGGGATTAATTAATACATTTGTAAAATTAATTTTCTCAGTAAGTTTTATTTATATTTTTGGTTTAATTTGGTTGGGTATTTTAATAGGTTGGGACAAACCAATATTTAAATTTGGAGCACAACCATTTCTATTAGCTGAGCTATTTAAAGTATTATTGTTGCTATTTTTAACTCCTACTTTGTTAAAAGCAAAAAAATTAATTAAAATTACTTAGGAGATCTTTTAGAAAGAATTCTTTGTAAAGTTCTACGGTGCATATTAAGTCTTCTTGCTGTCTCAGATACATTTCTGTTGCATAATTCAAAAACTCTATGAATATGTTCCCATTTGACTCTATCCGCTGACATAGGATTTTGTGGGGGTATAGCTTTCATTTCAGGTGGAGCCAATAATGCATTTTCTACATCATCTGCATCTACTGGTTTGGGTATATAATCAATTGCTCCAGCTTTTACAGCGGCTACTGCAGTTGGTATATTTCCATAACCAGTAAGCATTACTACCCTACTATCTTTTTTATTTTTATGAATTTCTTTTACTACTTCCAATCCGTTTCCATCTCCGAGTCTCAAATCAACTACAGCAAATGCTGGAGGTTTGCTTTTTACATGACTTATCCCCTGCTTTACACTCTCAGCTTGAGTAACTATAAAACCCTTTTTTTCCATAGCTCGTGCTAATCTGTCTCTTAAGGGGTTATCATCATCAACAATAAGCAGCGATTTATCAGCAAAATCAGCTATTTTTTGTAATTCTGTTTTTTTTGGTTCCATTTTCATTTTTTTTATATGCCTTCATGCTCAAATGTAGGTTTAAAAAAAAAAATTTCAAGTAGGCAAATTAATGCTTTACATTACTCGTCATTTCTTTAAAAGCGAAAAATAAGAAGTTTTTTTATAAATTTTTTTATAATTTTATTAATAAAAAGGGATTAATGAGATGCAAAAATTTAACTCTGTTGATGCACTGGTCAATACTATTAAACCAGTAAATCCAGTTTATTGCATAAGACCTAATTCAATAAAAACAGCTTGTCTTTGGTTTGAAAAAAATTTTCCAGGAAATGTTCTTTATGCTGTTAAAACAAATCCTAATGAAAAAGTAATCAAATGTATTGGAGAAAATAAAATTGATAAATTCGATGTAGCTTCGATAAACGAAATAAAATTAATCAAAAAATTATTCCCTCAAGCAAAAGCCTATTATATGAATACGGTTAAAAGTCGTGAACATATTAAAGAGGCCTATTTTAATTACAGTGTTAAAAGTTTTTCTTTGGACACTAAAGAAGAATTACAAAAAATTATAGAAGCAACTAATAATGCAAAAGATTTAAATTTATTTGTTAGAGTTTCTATTTCTAATGAGCATGCTGAAATAGATCTCTCCCAAAAATTCGGTGCACTTCCAAGTGAAGCTTTAGGCTTATTAAGATTAGCAAAAGCACACGCAAAAAAAGTTGGTTTAAGTTTTCATGTAGGATCTCAGTGTATGCACCCCGTATCTTATGCTAAAGGAATTAGAGAGTTAGGTAATATTATAAGAAAAACAAAAATAGTTCCTGATTATATAAATGTTGGCGGTGGTTTTCCTTCAATTTACCCCGATTTAAATCCCCAACCTCTTGAAAATTATATAACAGAAATAAAAAAAGCTTTTGAAAATTTAAAATTAGATAAAAAACCAAAATTGTTATGCGAACCTGGCAGAGCTCTGGTTGCCGAGAGTGGATCTTCAATAGTTAGGGTTGTTTTAAGAAAAAAACAAAAACTTTATATTAACGATGGAACTTATGGAAGTTTGTTTGATGCTGGTGTTCCAAATTTTGTGCTTCCAACAAGAATGATAGCTAACGGAAGAATTACTTCAAAAAAATTGACTTCGTATAGTTTGTATGGACCAACATGCGATAGCATTGATTACATGAAAGGTCCTTTTGTTCTACCTAACAACTTAAAAGAAGGTGATTACATAGAAATAGGGCAGCTTGGAGCGTACTCATTAACTTTTAGAACAAAATTTAATGGATTTTATTCAGATCAAATTTTTGAAGTACAAGATAATCCTATAATGTCTATGTACGAAAAGGATAATTCTTCAAATTATCTAGTTGCATAAATGAATAACCCAAAAAATCCTAAGGTGGGTCATAATAAAAAGACCTTTTTAGCCAAACCTGTAGATCACATAGATATAACGACTTTTGATTCAAGAAAAATTATAGACTCTATGGACAAAATGTCTTTTACCTCTAGGGATACTGCAAAAGCTGCTGGTATTTTTAACGAAATGTTATTAGACAAAAATTGCACAATTTTTTTAACTCTCGCAGGATCTACGTCAGCTGCAGGATGCATGAAAATATATGCCGATATGATTAAATATAATATGGTTGATGTAATAGTGGCGACTGGTGCATCAATTATTGACATGGATTTTTTTGAAGCTTTAGGGTTTAAACACTATCAAGGTTCACAGTTTCAAGATGATACCCAATTAAGAGAAAACTATATAGATCGTATTTATGATACTTATATAGATGAAGAAGAGCTTCAAAAATGTGATAGGGTTATTTGTGAAATAGCTGATAATTTAGAGCCAAAATCTTATACTTCAAGAGAGTTTATTAGGGAAATAGGAAAATATCTAAAAACAAATTCAAAAAAAAAAAATTCTTTAATTGAATTAGCATATGATAATAAAGTTCCAATATTTTGCCCTGCTTTTACTGATTCTAGCGCAGGTTTTGGTTTAGTAATGCACCAAGAAAAAAATCCTAAAAAATGTATTACCATTGATTCAATCAGGGAATTTAGAGAATTAACTGAAATAAAAATTAAATCAAAATCATCTGGATTATTTATGATTGGCGGAGGTGTCCCAAAAAACTTTGTTCAAGATACTGTGGTCTGCGCAGAACTATTAGGGAAAAACGTAGATATGCATAAATACGCAATACAAATCACTGTTGCTGATGCAAGGGACGGTGCATGTAGTAGTTCTACATTAAAAGAGGCAAGTTCATGGGGTAAGGTAGATACTTCAAAGGAACAAATGGTTTTTGCTGAAGCAACAAGTATTTTGCCCCTTATAGCTAGTGATGCTTACCACCGTAGCTATTGGAAAGAAAGAAAACGAAAAAGTTTTTCAAATATATTTGGTTAAAAATTGAAGTATCTTTCAAATAAAAAAGGATTTCTTGGTATAGACAATAATAGCAAAATTGTAGAAAAAGTTGTTGTCGTACCTTTTGGTATAGAAAAGACTGTAAGTTATGGTAAGGGAACCAGCAAAGGACCAAAAGAAATAATCAAAGCATCTCATCAGGTTGAACTTTTTGATGAAGATTTAAATAAAGAACCATACAAAAGTATAGGCATTAAAACTTTAAAACCTTTTCCTGTAAAAAAAAATATGACCGATGCTCTTAAACAAATAGAGAATATTAATAAATTTTTGATAAATCAAAAGAAGTTTTCACTAGTATTAGGTGGAGAACATTCTTTAACCCCAGGAGCTATAAGACCTTTCGTAAAAAAGTACGGAAAGATATGTTTACTTCATTTTGATGCTCATGCTGACCTCAGAGATAGCTATGCAGGAAATAAGTATTCTCATGCATCAGCAATTAGAAGGTGTTTAGATAATCAAAATGTAAGTGTTATATCTTTTGGTATAAGAAATATTTCATCTAGCGAAATACCATTTTTAAAGAACAACAAAAAAAGAATAAAAATATTTTGGGCTAAAGATAAATCAAAATGGAATTTAAATGAGTTTAAAAAAATTATAAAAAATAAAAAAATTTATATAACATTCGATGTTGATGGCTTAGATTCTAGTATAATGCCAGCCACAGGCACCCCAGAGCCTGGGGGGTTATTTTGGGACGAAACCATTAATATTATTAAAATCGCTGCGAAATATTCAAAGATTGTTGGTGCTGATATTAATGAATTAGCTCCTATAAAAGGGTTTGACTCTTATAACTTTCTTGTAGCAAAACTTGCATATAAAATAATTTCATATTCATTTGAATATAAAAATTAAATAGATATTAAATCTTTTGTTTGCCATTTGATGGTAACCATAGCACCATTAGTTTCTGGACATTTGCTAAAATTTACACTCGCTTTCATTCTTTCTAGAAGAGTTTTTCCAATAAAGGTACCAAGACCTAAACCAGATTTTGAGCTAATAGAAATATTTTTAGAACGTATGTAAGGTTCACCTAAAACACTTAATATATCTTCTGAAAATCCAGGTCCATCATCACACACTTTTACTTTTGTAGTTTTACTGTCGCTTTCTAAACTTATATCAACTTTAGAATTACTATATTTTACTGCATTTCCAATAAAATTTCTAAGTCCATATGTTATTTCTAAAGTCCTTTCTATATTCGGGTTTGATTTATTATTTTTAGTTACAAAAGAAATTTTTTTTTTAGAAATTTCAGAAAAAGATCTAACGATTTCATTTAATAATTCATCAATTTTAATATTACTTAAAAAACTATCTTCTTTAAGTTGATCTTTTGAAAGATCTTTTAAAATATCAGAACATCTTTTGGTTTGACTCAAAAGTAAATTAATATCCTTACTATATTTTTGATTATCTCCAATCTCTTTTTCCAGCTCTCTAGCTACAACAGTTATAGTAGACAGTGGTGTGCCTAAAGAATGAGCGGCTGCTGCAGCCTGTAAACCAATAGACTCCAACTCGTGTTCCTTAGCTAGAATTAATTCTAATTTATTTAAAGCTTCAGTTCGTTTTCTGGACTCGATACCAAATCTTACTCCAAAATAAGTTAAAAAAATTAATGTTATTATTATAGCTATTGGTAAAGCAAATAAGTAAGTGGTTGGTACATGAAAGTGCAATTCACCATGATGAGGTAAAGGGAAATAAAATATTGTCAAAATTATTAAAACTATTATTGTAACAATTGATAAATTTATTGTGCTCTTTAGTGTTAAAAAAGTTGATGAAACAATAGCTGGAACAATTAACAGGATCGAAAAAGGATTCGTTATACCACCAGTCAAATATAACAATAAAGATAACTGGAGAAGATCATAAAATAAAAAAAATGTAGATGAAAAATTATTTAATTGGTTTTTTTTAAATTTAAACTGTAAATATAAATTTGTTAAAATCCCAATTATTATAACTATTGAACAATAAAAGAAAGGAAGCTCAAATTTAAATAAAAAGTGAACAATAATTATTGTCAAGTATTGCCCTACTAGAGCTATCCATCGTAGTACAATTAAAGTTTTTTTATCTAATTGAATACTATCTTTTGAAGTAAAAAACTCCGAAAATTTCATTAGAAAATTATATATCTAAATTTGATACGTCTAAAGCTCGATTAATTATAAAATCTTTTCTTGGGGCAACTTCATC
>CERS01176731.1_pt1 | contig 11991 bp, 15 predicted proteins | sample 356251 | NCBI WGS metagenome assembly CERS01 (sample SAMEA2621020, study PRJEB7988) | marine metagenome | isolation source: saline water (ENVO:00002010), including
AAAGTCTGCTTAGACCAAAAGGTGATCAATAGTTTTCACACAGCCTGCGTACATTTTTGCCGTTTGACTAATACCTTATGAGCAGCTTCTGGCACAGGTAATATAAATTTAAAAATATAATCAGAGTTATAGCTAAAATATTTAGAGGGGATTCAGAAGAGGCTTCTTTCCCAAAAGACTACCATTTCGAGCATTTACTTCAGCCTTATAGGCCTCAGAACTACTATTTACCAAGATATACTGGTAGTCTAAGTGTTCATGAATGTAGCGCTTTGTCATTGTATCTAGCTTTAGTTCACCGCTAGCAAATTTAGGCAGGTCGTCAGCTCGTAGTGAAGGGATAACGAGCCTGTTTGCAACGTAAACGCAAAACTGGTCTCCACTCAACCGACCCGATGCATGGCTATTAAGTCTTGTTATCAGCCCAAACTTTCTGTCAGATTTGTGATTTTCAATTTGACGACCTGACATGCCGCAATAAAGAAGTTCGTCACTCTTCCATATTGCATAAATCCCAGCAGATATCTTGGGTATATCAGAGTTAGGCCATTCAGAAAATTTATAGCGTTTTGAAAATTCCATTTTTCCCTATTAGACAGGCTTTTAACGCTTTAAAAGCGTTCGTATTGCTTTATTTCTCTATCTTAGCAATGTCGCGCTAAAACTAAAGTATCTTATTTATAGGTATTTCAAATCAGAAAGCCAAAAGCCACTGTCTAAATTACTCAGTGGCTTTTGGCTTTCAGAATGCTGCTATTACTTAGCTATCGGCTACGAACTTCCTGTCGTTTAGACTGCTTTTCAAAAGCTTCAATATAGTTACCATAGTGTTCAAACAGTTGCTGGGGGCTTTTGTGTCCCATTAGCTTCGATATTTTCCAAAAGTTTTCACCTTGAGATATTAGCTTTGTGGCGAAGGTGTGTCGAAGTTGATAAGGATAGCGATATCCTACCCCCGCCCGTTTAATGATTTTTGACCATCTGTGTTTTCTGAAAGACTCAGCGATCCACCGTTTTCCTTGGTCATTAACAAATACGTACTCCTCATCATGCTTATTCATTTCAAGCTCTAGTAAGTCGGCGAGTTCTTGGGATATGGGTATAGTGCGTTGACCAGCAACAGTTTTCGTACTCTTCGTCACTTTATGCACTACAGCATCGTATATAGTAACTTCTAGTGTTATGAGGCAAACATCTTCCTTCTTAAGAGCAATCCATTCACTAGGTCTCACCCCTGTCTCGCTCCAAAAAGTCACAATGGCTTTTTCGGTGCCCTCGGTCTCTTTTATGATTTTAGTCAATTCGTTCGGAGTAAAAGGTAGAACATCTTTATGCTTTTTCCTGTTATCGGTTTTCTTTGCGATCTTAATATGTTCTTTTAACTTAAAGCCGATAAGTGGGTTCAGCCTGATCACCTTATCAGTGATTGCTGCATTTAGGGCAGACCGTAAAACTGATAGCCGATTACCTAACGTTTTTGAAGAAACGGTAGCATTCTCAACGAAGATGACAATAGTTATACGCTCCAGTTCTGCTACAGGTATGCTCCACAATGGCTCAAGACCTTTCACGTCTTTTTTGTAGCCAACGATTGTAGATATGGAAAGTCCTCGCTCCTCTGCTTTATCAATATACCTGTCTAAATAAGTTTTAACCGTAATTGACTTCGTTGCCCCACCAAACAACTTTAGCTTTGTAGATTTAGGGAAAAAATCGGCGTAGAAAAACGTTCCTTTAGCGATTTCATGCTTGATGGTTCCCAATTTATTAGCTGCCGCATTGAGGCCTGCCTGTGTAATTTCATAGCCAACAGGCTCACGACACTGAATATTCTTTTAGGTAAACGCCAGTTGGATACCCGTTGCACGCTCGTGCTTATCATAACGAATTGACACACCGCGCACTGTTTTCAGTTTCTCAGCATTTTTCTTTAACAACATATTTAATTTTTCCTATTTAAGAATTAGAACCGCTATTACGCGCCCAGTCACTTATCGCCACAAGATCTACCCAGCGTTCGCGAACATTTGCTGGAGTAAAATAATGACTACCCTTCACCCAATAACCACGCTCTATACGGCGCTCAACTGCCTTAATCGACTCTCCAGAAATAACGCAATACTGGCTTAATGGAACCGTTGTTAACATATGTCTCTTTAACCTTTATATTCTGTCAGCCAGCCTAAAAAACTTAAAAAATCCGATGCAAATTTACGTGCTTTTGTGTATTGGAAAGCTATCTACATGAATATGCTGGAAAAAATAATTAAAAAGTTTTTCAGAACTTTATTTTTCGTCATAAAAATTGTTTGAATGACTTTTCGGTGTAAATAAGAAAGTCTAATTTTTGACCAAGGAATGCAGTTTATAATGAACAAGGACAGAAGGTTGTTAGCGTAGCAAGGCGTATTAGCACAATTATCCCATCTAACGCTGTCACAACTCGGCTAGTCATTAGCAACAAGTTCTTTAATGAAACTAATGAGACGGTACTTTTGCGATTAATGCATCGCTGAGTGTTTAATAATCACATTAATTTCTTACGCCAGACTTACCTTTCAAAGCCAGTCGTCATCGAAACTAGAGAGGTCATCGCTGATAAAATTATCACAGTCAATCAATGAAACTGAGTCGGAGAAACATTCCATCTCAATTGGTGATTTAAAAATATCAATGCTTGCGTCTACCTCAGATAACGAAGCGCTGTCTTCATGAGCGAGTGGGCCATCACCAATAACATATCCTCCAATATCAATACTGCTATTTTTCATCAATGGAAGGCCTGAGCCAGGGTTTACATGTGGTGTCTCTACCATCTCGGTAGATGATTCAGAGGTCTCAAGCGAGATGTCGCAGTGATCAAATAGTTTATGGCTTAACAATGTAATTGCCTCCTAAGCGACATCAAGTTCATATAAAAACGTTCAGTTTTTCCGAGATATTAGCGCTAATCCCCCTATCCCTAATAAATTTCCTTCTTAAGATCCTTATTACTTCAGAGGTCAATTTGTAATCCCCCCAGAAAATCGGAGCAGTTATAAGTAGAAAATTCCATTACACTAAACTAAAGGAGTTTTCTAATGCGAAAATCACGATACAGCGACAGTCAGATCTTAGCGATCCTGAAACAGAACGAGAATGGTGTCAGCGTTCCTGACTTATGTCGAGAGCATGGTATGAGTTCAGCCCAGTTTTACAAATGGCGAGCTAAGTTTGGCGGTATGGATGCCTCGCTGATGAAGCGGCTGAAGGAGCTTGAAGAAGAGAACAAGCGTCTCAAAAAGATGTATGCAGAAGAGCGATTGGTCGCAGAGATCCGCAAGGAAGCCCTTGAGGGAAAGTTGTAAAGCCATCTCAGCGCAAAGAGATGGCCGTAAACGCGGTGGCTCAACACAGTGTCAGCATCCGTTTGGCTTGCCGTAGTCTGCGTATCAGCGAAAGCTGTTACCACTATTGCGCCAGATTGAGCGGTGAGAACGCGCTTGTCACTGATTGGTTATTGCGACTGACCTACGCCAACAAGCAGTGGGGATTTGGGCTGTGCTTCCTGTATTTGCGCAATGTGAAAGGGTTCCGTTGGAACCACAAGCGTGTTTACCGGATTTACCGTGAGCTGGAGCTTAACCTACGAATTAAGCCTAAACGCCGTATTAAGCGGGATAAACCTGAGGCGTTGAGTGTGCCTGTCGCTATTAACCAAGTGTGGTCGATGGACTTTATGTCCGATAGCCTGATTGATGGGCGGACGCTGCGTACATTTAACGTCATTGACGATTATAATCGCGAAGGCTTAGCGATAGATGTCGATTTATCGATGCCTAGCTTGAGAGTTATCCGTTCATTAGAACAAGTGATTGAGTGGCGTGGCAAGCCCGCTGCTATTCGCTGTGACAATGGTCCTGAATACCTATCAGGTGAATTGGTCACGTGGGCAAATAAGCACAAAATCACAATAATCTATATTCAGCCTGGCAAGCCTACTCAGAATGCCTATGTTGAGCGGTTTAATCGGACGGTCAGGCATGAATGGTTAAACATGTATGTCTTTGACAGTGTTGAACAGGCACAGATGTTAGCGACAGAATGGCTATGGAAATACAACAACGAACGACCTAATATGGCTATCGGTGGTGTTCCACCCAAACAACTATTAAAAGCAGCTTAAGGAAATTCTACGAATAACTGCTGTTTAAAATGGGGGGATTACACAATCTTATATACGAATTAATGTTTAACAGTAAAAGACCGTTAGGAGATGAGAAGTCACAGACTATTTTTAAATATGCGTTTTTCACTGAACTCGCTAAACTAGAAGCGCTCGCAAAGAGCAGCAACGACAGAATAGTGGAAATAAGGTTAGAAGGTTTTCGTGACGGTGGAAGAGCTTTAGGGTTGTTGAATTAGTTGTAGACTTGACCTCAGGGAGCGATACGCTCCCTTTTTATGACCTATTTAGCTTCAAATGACTTTGAGAATCGTGTTGATAAACAAAGCGACTTTAACGCACATACCTCTATGTACGTCGAGCCAGCAGGAGGATTGCACTGTCGAGGTTTACTGTGCACCCGAGTTCATGAGACTCAAGCAGATTGAGTTTATGAAAGATTGCGGCTCAGCTATTACTACATAGTCTCCGTTTACGAAAAATTTTCAGCATAATTTACATGACAATGGAAATTTCGATTGAAGTAAACTGAATATAGTTACCGATTAATGTGAGCGCGACGTATTAACCTGGTAACAACTTTGACGGTACGCCATTAACCTCCCCCTCATACAACAGGAGACTAAATATGACTTAGACCTATCTGGTAGATTGGCGTTGGCTCTTGCCAAAAATAGTGAGCTAGACGATGCGGAGGCGTCTTATAACCTCGGCATGTAGATAAAGTGCTTGCTTTATCCCCTAAGGCGTACCGTCCTTTTTAATACATAGTTTGATTGTATCGAATCACTTCGAGGTCTTCCCGCGCCAATCCGATAATCGAGTCATTGTAAAATCAGCATCTCGTTTCTCTAAACTGAAACTATTGTATTGCTTTACGGAAAGCAGCGATTGCGCAAATTAAAGTAACAGTTTCCTTTCATCTAGCAGAATTCTCATGAGCAGAACTTAGTTAATCATAGGACTAACTGAGGAATTTATTATGAGACCTAACTACGAAAGCGTTTTCGACGCTTACATTAAACTCTCTGGAAAATGGATATCACTTGCTAATTCAGTGAGCTATGTCGCAATTATTAATACACTTTGGAACATACTGTTTCTATTGCTAGATTATCCCGACCTCATTGCTTTTGAGGCATTGTCATATAGGTTATTTTTGATTTCGTTTGGATGCGTGGGGATAGGGATTATTTTTTCACTAGCTGCGTATATTTGTATGCGAAAATTGGAGAGTAAATAATATTGAGCACCCCGCGAGGGGTGCTTTTCTTTCGAACATGAGATCTTGATAGTTTGGTAAAATGTAGATATTATATATAAATAAGTTTTGATCTATCTCGCTGTCTATGGCAAGCTTTTCGAAGAAAAGCTTGCCATAGAAAAAGGCGAAGAAAAAACCTTTACAATCAGAGGGTTATTGCAGAAAAGACTTGTTTCTTGACTGAGGTGATTATTCAGTTATATTAGTCTTTAAGTAACGTACAGGAGTAATACGATGTACAGAGAAGAAGATTGGGGCGATTTAGGCTAACTAAGCCTACAAACTATATTTAAAAGCACAATGAGTTCATTGTGCTTTTTTCGTTTAGAAGAGGTGGTTCATGGATGAGTGTTTTAGGGATATGGGCTACCTTATATGTATAGCAAGGTATCACCCTACATTTTACTCCACTCTTGGAGCAGCTGTGCTCGCAGCACTATTCGCTTACGTCAGCATAAAAATGAATAGGAAATCTGCCCGAGAAAAAAACTCCGTTGACTTTGAGCACAATTACAAAAATAGCGACAAAGTAAGAGATGCTTGGCTTGTTTTGATGAAGATAACGCAAAACCGTCTAAAGCAGCCAATAGTTGAGTTCGCAAAAAAGGAAATGTATGCCACTACTGAAACCCAAGCAATTGTAACTATTCTGAATGAATGGGAACGAGCAGCAAATGGTATACACCACAGAGTATATGATGGTAATTATTTGTACAAAACATATGGAACAACGGTTCTAGACCTTTATGCTTATACATATGAGTTTATAAAAGAGCGTCAGAAATCAAAGCCTCGTTCATACGCTAACTTCTGTCGGCTTTATCTAGCCTGGAAAGTTCGGAGATGCAAAGAAGAAAGGAAAAGCCTTGATAAGGATTTCAAGAGGCTACATAAAGAACTTTACAAATTATATAAGGAAATTTAAAAAAAGGCTGCAAAGCAGCCCTTAAAGTAAGTCGATCTGCTCACTCCATTCATCAATTGCTTCCACCGAAAAATAACGCTTTTTCGATACGCCGAACACGTTTTCAAATTCAACATCATCTACTTCTTTAGAGTTGATGAATTCAGAGATCTGTAGTTCGAAGAACAGAAACAACAAACATCTTTCTGAAGGAGTAAAGTATTTCTTTCTCAGCTCCTCTGGAAGCTGCTGTACTAGCCCATCTGAGAGTACAAAGCCGTTAGTTATAAACTTCTCATCTTTGTGTTCATAGATATAGTCGAGTGACTCTGGATTAAAATGCCAGCAGACTCGAAACTTATCAGGCCACTCTGTTCTTGTAGCGCGTTTGAATTGATGAATAAATGTGATTTGCAGATCACGTTTTGATGTCTTTTTAGTCATAGTTAAGTCCAATTTAGTAAACCTCATAACTAACTAGGCTTACATTTGGAGAATTATGGTAATATGACTATCAGAACAGATAGGGAGCTTAAACATGGATTGGAAATTCTTCGCAGTGTTCTTTGGATTATATTTGGTATATGAGTTATGCCGAGTGCTATACGAATGTTGGAGGGATAAAATGACTCTTAGGCAGTGGTGGAATGCGCCATTGAAAAAAGAGAAGCCAACCAATTTCGAAGCATAAGACCTAAGCCTAGCAGAAATCAAAAAACACAAATACTGCACAGACTTCCCTACAGACCAATAAAATAGCGACTAAGACGCGGGTTCAAATCCCGCCAGCTCCACCAATTCGTATCAAGCCCCTATTTTTAGGGGCTTTTTGCTTTTCAGGAAGTGTAAATTCAAAGCAAATTCAGTACAAAATTTCATCACACGCTTTAATATGTAAACTCCTCATAGCGTAAGGGATGTCATTATGAAGCGTGCTTTGTTTTGGCTTTTACTGCTGGCGGCGTTGCCCCCTGCTTATGCTGCGCCCACTTCTGCTGAGCCTACTTGTTCTACGAATTGTGTTTCTATAGAGCAAAAAGGGCATTTTGCGGTTGTTACCGGTTATAACGCCGAGGGCGTTGAAGTTTACATGAAAAGCGTATTAATTGATGAAGGCGCTACACATGAACTAGGTTACGAAGGCAACGCAAAGAAAAAACCGAAACCAGTAACCAGTTCCTCTCACACTACCCTACCCCTTAGGGGCGGCGGAAGTTTGCACACCACGGTAACAACCTTCACGCAATCTAGTAGTACATTGATTATCATCATAAACGCAGTCTACGACCCAAAAAGCAATTTGTACGCTGTTGATGTAATAAAAAAGCGCGCACAAATCTAAGACCCTGCAGAACCAGTTTTTTAAAAGCATGTTACGAACACATGCAAAATAGTATGAAATTTGCACAACATTAATTATACTTAGTCGAGGTTGGCGTAGATTAATGAATCTACAATTGACGTTGAGCTATCATAAATGCAGGAGGTAGTTGTTTATTCAGTATATTGTTAATGCGGTAGGCGCCTAGATATTATTTGAATAGAAAGGAATCTCTTATGAAGCCCCTCCGCTGGTTTTTAACGCCTGTTGTATTTCTTGTTTTTGTTGTGTCTTTTCCTCCATGTGCGCATGAATTAGATAGTTCAATAAACGATCCTTACCTTTGGCTTGAAGACGTAAATGGCAAAAAGGCGCTTGAGTGGGTTAAGCATCAAAAAAAGCAAGCTATCGAAACCATTACATCATCAACTCAATTCGATAAATTCCATCAAAAAAACCTCACTATGGCGCAATCCAATGAACGAATTCCCTATGTCACTCAACGAGGGGATTTTTTGTATAATTTTTGGCAAAATGAAGAACACATTCGCGGTGTCTATCGGCGCACTACGTTAGAAGAGTACAGGAAAGCCAAACCCAAATGGGAAACGGTAATTGATTTCGATTTACTCGCTAAAGCGGAAAATGAAGACTGGGTATTCGACTCTATGGTCTGTCATCCTGAAATACCATGGATGTGCTTGCTGTGCCTATCACGTGGCGGTTCTGACGCGGTTGTTATACGCGAAGTTAATTTGAGCACAAAACGATTTGTAGAAAATGGTTTTTATCTACCGGAAGGGAAATCTCTCGTAGAATGGTTAGATAAAAACACTATTTATGCCGCAACAAATATACGAGAGGGTGATTCAACAGAAAGTGGCTACCCAGCGGTGATTTACACCATTAAGCGGGGGCAAGCACTAAACCAAGCAGAAGCGTTGTTTCGTACTTCCTTATCAACAATAGGGGCATGGATTGTTCAGGAGGTTGATGACAAAAGAAGGTATAATCTCATTCGTGAGGATTTAACGTTTTTCGAAAGCAACGACTTTATCATTACCGATAAGCATTTTAAAAAAGTCGTTAAGCCATTAAGTGCAGAAGTGAAAGGTATTCATAAAGGTCTTCTCTTTATACAGCTAAAGCATGATTGGCAATACAATTCACACACCTACCCTTCTTCTGCCATTATTTATGCCTCAATAGATTCTGTTTTATCTGGTGCCCCCGAATACCAAACACTTACTCACAATTCGCAAAATAAAATATTAAAATCTATCTCATTTACGCAAAACACCATCTTGCTAAATTGGATGGTAGACGTAAAAAGTGAATTGGAGTCTGTCTTTATAGATAGTCTCGGTAAAGTTGATGTTACCCCCATTAAGCTACCTAAAAACGGGAGTATCACTGTTGAAGATAGTACTTATAACAGTGATGATGTTTACATTTCATATGAAAATTTTTTAACGCCTACCACGTTGTTTTTGCTCAATAGTCAAACCTTTGAACTTACTCCCTTAAAAAAATTACCTGAATTTTTCTCAAGTGAAAATTTTGTTGCTCGGCAGGAGTTTGCTACATCAAAAGACGGCACCAAAGTGCCTTACTTTGTTATTCATAGTAAGGACACAAAGCTTGATGGAAGTAACCCAACCATTTTGCATTCTTACGGGGGGTATGAAATAGCGTTGACCCCTTATTATGACCCTCTCATGGCGACAAACTGGCTGGAACAAGGCGGCGTTTATGTCATCGGTAATATTCGCGGAGGGGGAGAGTATGGGCCCAAATGGCATCAAGCGGCCTTAAAAACAAACAGACATAAGGCATTTGAAGATTTCGAAGCGATAGCTCAAGATTTAATAGAACAAAAAATAACTTCACCACAACACTTAGGTATTATTGGCGGTAGCAACGGCGGTCTCCTCGTGGGTGCTGTACTAACCCGCCGCCCTGAATTATTCAAAGCAGTCTTTAGTTTTGTACCTCTGTTGGATATGCTTCGTTTCCACAAGCTACTGGCCGGTGCCAGCTGGGTGGCCGAGTACGGTAATCCAGAGAATCCAGAAGAAAGGGCTTATTTAGCTTCTTACTCTCCCTATCACACGATTAAAAAAGACATATTATACCCTACTACACTCATTATCAGTTCTACAAAAGACGACAGGGTGCACCCTGGTCACGGCCGAAAAATGGCGGCAAAAATGAAGGAAATGGGCCATGATGTATTTTATGTAGAAAATACCGATGGAGGGCATTCTGTTGGGGCTAACCGGCGAAAAACAGCATATATTGTTACTTTATACTATGCATTTTTTCATCAACAGCTTAAGTGACTTTTTATACCTTTAGTGTACTTATGCTTTTAAAAATTTATGCTTATTACTAACGGTTAAGCTTCTAATACCCCAAGCAGTAGACGGATCAGTATGATACACATGCCATAGCTTATCATCGTGATGGAACGTCTACGCCGTTGAGGCAACAATTCTTTTATAATGAGCGTTTGCTTGCGGTACAAGCGCGATTGCCACAAAATTACCCACGTTATTTTGACCGTGTAAAAGATACCATCAATACAAACATCCACCTTGTGAAATGGCCGAAAACACAAATGTTTCTGTAGCACTTGGTTATTGTTGCTGTGAAGGGTGAGCTTTGTGGTTAAGGGTTGGTAACGCACACTTATCAGATTGCCACCTACTTGATGGTTATGCTGCTGAATTCGTTTAAACACCATATAATTGCTGTAAACCTCCACTCACTTGCCGGCATATCCCCGTGGTAAACACCTAGCTACTCGCGGTTATCACCTTGCTAGTCCCTATACTGCCCCACTGCTTACGTTTTGCAAATAAAAAACCTACTCTGCATTGCAAACAATAATAGTTATAATATAACATAACACAAAATTAATAGACGTATACTTGAAACAATGACAACAAATTCAGTAATTAGCGCTAACGCGTTATCGGTTCACATAGATCAACGAACGATTCTAGATAACCTCAATTTTGAAGTAGGGAAAGGCGAAGTATTTGCGCTTTTAGGCGGTAATGGAGCGGGGAAATCCACCACCCTTAAAACGTTTCTTGGGTTAATGAAGCCAAGCACGGGGAGTGCCTCTGTGATGGGTTTATCGGTAGCAGAACATACCAATGAAGTACAAAAGTCAGTCGCTTACTTACCTGAGTCTGTCACTCTGTATGGCCACCTTTCTGGTTTGGAAAATATCCGTTACTTCTTGTCAGTAGCTGGAATCGAAAAGTCAGATGATGAGGTGTTCGCCGCGCTTCGCAAAGTGGCTCTTCAAGAAGATTCATGGAATAAGGCGTTATCGAACTACTCGAAAGGTATGCGCCAGAAAACCGCAATTGCGCTTGCCCTATTGCGCAATGCACCCGTGCTGTTTTTAGATGAGCCAACTTCAGGCTTAGACCCTGCCGCTATTGACGAGTTTAATGCGTTGGTGTCTGAACTTGCCGCCAATGGCGCTACCATTTTTATGGTAACTCATGACGTATACGGTGCTTGCCAAGTGGCTCACCGCATTGTGCTTTTAAGTAACGGTAAACTAACTGGTTCTTTCGAGCGCATTGGCGATACGCCTATCGACACAGAAGCGGTACACGCAGCATTTGCAGGGCGTAAAGCATGATATTTAGTGTAGCAAAAACCATTTGTGCAGATCAGTGGCGCTATTGGCTGCGCACTAAAGTCGCCGCTACGGTACTCATGCTAGGGGCAATCCTTACCCTTGCGGCACTTGTTGTAAATGCGTTTCACATTGAGGAAGCTGCACACGCAAGAGAGCACCTTCAAACTGAAGCGGAAGAACGTTTTAAAGCACAGCCTGATAAGCACCCTCACCGCATGGTGCATTATGGTCACTATGTGTTTCGTGCCCCTACTCCATTAAGCGTAATAGAGCCGGGTGTCGACACCTACACAGGTAACGCGATTTTCTTAGAAGGCCATCGCCAAAATAGCGCCATGTTTGCTGAGCAACGGCAATCAGCCGGCCTTACCCGCTTTAGCAGCTTAACCCCGAGCTTTCTTGCGTTAGTACTCGCACCACTGTTTATTATCCTTATTGGTTACGGCAGTGTATCGCGAGAGCGCGAGGCCGGAACACTTACCTTGTTGTTGTCACAAGGTACGACTCGCTGGCAGCTAATCTTAGGTAAGCTATTAGCGCTAATTGCAGCTAGCGGTTTGTTCTTACTCCCTTTGCTTCTAGCCTGCTTATATGTCGCTTTTTCAAGCGAAAGCCCGCTTGTTGTGCTGCTATTTTGCTTAAGTTACGCCGTTTACTTCTTGCTATGGGCTAC
>CERS01012580.1_pt1 | contig 11906 bp, 9 predicted proteins | sample 356251 | NCBI WGS metagenome assembly CERS01 (sample SAMEA2621020, study PRJEB7988) | marine metagenome | isolation source: saline water (ENVO:00002010), including
CGGACACATTACAAACGCCTACACCTGAGGCAGCACCTGCAGATACAGCGGAAACGACAGAACCAGTAATAAAAAATTCTGATGGTGAAATATTGGATGATAAAACAGAGGATTCTGAAGTCTTGAATGAAAACCCAGAACCTGCAGAAATTCCTACGGACACATTACAAACGCCTACACCTGAGGCAGCACCTGCAGATACAACTGGGTCATGATCAAAAAATCAATAGCTGGGCTAATTATTATAATTACAACCTGCTTGGGTCAGGATTTAAAAATTGTACATATGGAAGGCACTTACGACTTAGATGGTGATGGACTTAAAGAATTTGCGACTATAGAGTCTGGTTCAATTGGGGGAAAGCAATTATCTGTTGTTCGTTATTATGAAATTAATAAAAGTGGTTATCAGGAAATAGGTTGGGAATTTGAAGCTCCTGAAGGCGTATTAGGAAATTTTGTTGATGTCGAGCTTGGTGACCTAGATGGTGATGGAACACCAGAACTAATCACGGTTTCTAATATATCTGAAGAAGGTGATGATGAACTACTTCAGCCAATTGTATTTTATTATTATTGGGATGGTGCCCAATTTAGTGAAGAGCCAGGTGGGGTGATTAACCTTTCCGATGGTAGGAGCTTTGTTCGTGCTCAAAATTTTACAATAATGGACTTTGATGGTGATATGGATCAAGAGCTTGCCGTATCGGTTGGTAGCCCCCTAAGACAAGTAATAGTATTGGATTTAGATGATAATGGTAATTGGTTGGAAGTTAAAACATTAAGACCAAATGGAATGCGCTCAGGTATTGGATCAATTTCTGTAACAGCTGTTGATTGGAATAAGGATGGATATGACGATTTAATCACTTCATCTATTGAAGGCTCCACCCTAAAAACGCAACCGTATTATAACGCAGGTGGGGAACTCTTAGCTGGGAAAGGTGAGGAAATAAATATTCCTGGTTTAGATGGGTTAATTCCAATTAGCATATCTGTTTTAGATTGGAATAAAGATGGGGCAACTGATATTATCCTTCCTTTCTATAATGGTGATTTGGTTTCTATGACACTTTATGGAGACTTTATTGACATTCAAAAAATGCCTATTGAAGGTGGACCCTTATCTAATATCCGCGTTTCAGATTTTAATCAAGACTCTTACAGTGATTTACTTTTAGTATCGGGCGATATGAATGTATTATCTATGGTATATGGTAATATAGATGGAATGAGCGGTCCATCAGAATTTTTTTCAATAGAAGAAGCGGGCACTAAAGAAGCCCAGGTATTTACAGCGCTGCCTGTTATGTCCCAGGGGATTTATACTGGTACAGTAATTGCTGCAGGCTGGGATGGCTATGAAGCTACTTTATTTATGGTTGAAATAGGAAAAGGCCCTCAACCTGACAGACCTGATGTTGCCACAGATGATATTCCTAAAGAAGAAACCAGTATTTATCCTGATATACCCAGTGAAGATATCGTTTTGGCAGATCTACCCGTCGCTTTAGAAACAATGGCTCAGCCTTTACCAGATGGTATTTTACCCAAACACGTATTAACTGTAAATCAAGCATTTGCATATACCTTACCCGAAGAAGAAAAAAAGGAATTTTACAGCTTTCGCTGGCTACAGCCCCCACCCAATGGTATGTTTTTTCATTATGATTCTAGATCTATTCGTTGGGTTCCAGATGGTGGACAATTAGGTGCGTATAAAATAGCATACCATGTGGAAAGAAAATTGGGGGAAACCGTTACGCCTTCAATTGCAAAAGAAGATACGCTTTTAACGTATAAGGTTGTTCCCGATCTTGAGGGTGATGATGAAAGACTTTGGATATACGTCAACGATCCCCCAATAATAGCATCAGAACCCGAAGGAACGGAATTTGTTGGCGGAGAGTCTTTTGTATATAAACCATTAATACTGGATAGAAATATTGATAAGAATATTCGGGTAGATCTTGAGTCAGCACCCCAGGGAATGCGAGTTGAAAACAATGAATTTGTTATATGGGATACCGACTCATCTCATATTGATATATACGATGTAAGATTAGTTGTAACCGATGGCTTTGATAGGAGTATTCAAAATTTTAGTTTATTTGCCAGGGCTGGTGTCAAAATTTTATCTGAAGCGAACAAAGAAGCTGAAATTGATGAACTATATAGATATAAAATTGATATATGGAGACCAGATCTTGAACATATACTTAATTTTTCACTAAGCGATGCACCCAATGGTATGACAATTGATAAAACGGGGCTGGTAACTTGGACCCCTTCTACCACACAAATAGATACGCAAAAATTCACTGTAAAAGTAAATCACGGTGTTGCTGTTGATTCTCAAACTGTTAAGCTATATGTAAATCACCCCCCAATTGTCCGCTCTGCCCCTCTAAAAATGAACGTTATTAATTTTGGCGAGGAATATCGCTTCGCATTGGATGTTTTTGATCCAAATAAAAACGATGACTTAATTTTCACTGCAATTGAAATGCCTGATGGTATGCGTATGGACCCATATGAAGGAATGATAGTTTGGGAACCTGTCCGTGAGAATATTGATTTTTCAAAATTGAATATTAAGGTTAGCGATGGCCGCGCTGAAAGAATGATTATTGCTGACTATTACGTTAATTCGCCTATTAATATTGTATCTATACCATTAATGCAGGGAGCAGTTGGAGAAGAATATAATCACCAAGTAATTACTTCTGATATGAATTCAGACGCACTACTTCCCTATGACGAGGTGATTCCATTAAAGTCTGCGCAAAATTATAGAATCTATTCAATTCAAATCAGCGATGATGTATATACAGAAAACATTGATCGCTACATTATGGATTGGAATAATTCTGAAGCAGTTTATTTATCCGAAGATGGGCCTGATTCTTTATCGCTTGAAGTATCTCGTCTCAATCTAAAAAAGTATGTTAATTATATTTTTTGGGAAAAGGATAGGTTAAATATAATAGTAGAGTCTATAGATGATAGAACGGTTGCAATCAAAGATATACTTTGGGAATTTTTTCAAGGAAACAGGGGTAGACCCCCAAAAGTGGTAGCAAGAAAAATGAGCCCAATAAAGTATACTTTAATGGAGTTCCCAGATGGAATGGAAATTGATGAATACACCGGTGTGATATCATGGGTACCCACAATTGACCAAGTGGATAAACAACAAGTCTCATATATGGTTTCAGACGGCTATACAAAAGATGAGCAATCATTTGAAATATATGTTAATCATCAACCGGTTATTGTTTCAAGCCCACCTATTTCAGCGCTTGTTGGCGAAGTGTTTAAGTACAATATTATTGTAGAAGATAAAAATAAAGATGCAGACTTATTGTTTACATTAATAAAGGGACCCCAAGGCATGCAAATGAGCAAAAAGGGGAAAGTTGTATGGATTCCTAAATCTGCTCAAATTAATGAAAGCAAATTTACTTATGAAGTATCTGATGGATACTCTAGCGATAGACAAGAAGGAAAAGTGTTTGTAAATATAAATCCTAATATCATTTCTACGCCACGACCCGTTGCCCTTACCGGACACCAATATAAATATCGGGTCGTGGCTGAAGATTTAAATAAAGATAAAATTGCTTATAAAGCAGTTAAGCTTCCAAGATATTCTACCTTTAGCAAAAATACTGGTGTATTAAATTGGAAACCAAGACCGAACCAGCGCGGCCCAAATGATATTATATTGGTTGCAATGGATGAACGCGGGGCAATGACCTCTCATGAGTTTCAAATACATGTTTTTGAAGACCCCAGCGCTCGTCAAATGATAAACACGGGTTGGCCGCTTATGCTTTCTTTTGTGGGTATAATGTTTGCTTGGGGCATGGCCCTGATCTAATACTATTTCATAAGCTATTTATGGAATAATATTTATAGCTTCATTTAATCCGGTATCAAGAAAAGAATTAAAATCATCAATAAGCTTAGCTGGGCTTCCTCCAAAATGCTTTAAAAAAGAACCTTCAAAGCCCAAGGCATTAAGGTCTTTATAAAAATCAACTCGGAATATCTTTTCGCTCTTTAGATGAACCAAATAAGCAATAAACCAGGCTCCAACATCATAAGTATTAACTGGATCATTATATGAAATCTGATTCAATTTTTTTCCAAAAGACTTGTAGTCTGATACACTATTAAACTTATGTTTCATCACATCTTTTAAATATTCACTTCTTACAGCTTCTTGCCTTGAGTATAATAATTGCGCCATATATTCAGCACCCCCTTCTGCAAACCAAGGCTTACCTTCTCCCCCGTTTTTTTCACCCCTTTTGGTTTTATCTCCATTTTTATCAATATCATTAATATGAGCATGTTGGTAGACATGAAAATATTCATGCAATGTAACGGGTCGATAGTCCTCTTCTTCGGGACCTGGATATTTAGCTGACATTGTAATTGTCATAAAATGATAATCTATATAATCTCTACGGTAGGTGGCGACTGCTGCACCACCATCATTTATATATCGATAAAAAGGGGACCACCCTGTGCCAGAATTATATGGATCGCCGTTTGCACAGTCCCAGTCAGCTTTCCATTTTGAATCCATATCTACTCTATGCTTACACCATAGCTTATCTAATTCTATAACTGCGTCTTTATCTTTACCTACTATCCATATCTCAACAGGACCATAGCTTCCCCAGGATTCCCTACCAATTTTATACCACTTTAATGTTAAATCGATTGTGGGTTGAGAAACATCTCTCGCGGCAAACACCCTTGGTTCGTCTATAGTTAATTGTCCCCAAGCTATATTATTGGTTTGCGAAGTCTCTTCATTTGAATCTTTTTTATCCTCACAACTAATTATAAACAACACAAGCAATATTTGTGCAATCTTTCTAAGATATTTAGAATTGATTTGCTTGATCCTTATTGGTTGTATTATAAATCATTTATTATTTAAATAGATTGATAATATACTGTTCACCGGGCTCATCTAGTTGAAAATCAATACTTAAACTATATATGTTAATTTCACTAAGATTTAGATTGGTTAATCTAATCATATCTTTTTCTGTAGTGACTATAATTTCTGCACTATTATCAATCAACTCTTGTTTAAACTGATCGATATCTGATTGTTTAAACTCATAGTGATCAACATAGGATATTTTTGATACCAATTCGATATTAGTTTTGTCCAAAGATTTATAAAAGCTCTTCGTATCTGCTATGCCTGAAACTGCTATTACGCGCGTTTTACTTTCTAGTTTAATATTTTCAAAATCAATATTAAAAAATTGATTATTCGTAATCGAGCTATTAAATATTGGTAGATTTGTTTTTTTGGCCTTTAAAACAATTTTTGAATCGGGCTCACTAAGATTTGTTTTTGTAAAAATGATTGCATCTGCTCTTTTTATATGATTAAACGGTTCGCGTAATAATCCATGGGGTATTAATCTGTAATCGGATAGTCCTGATTGGCTATTTAATAAAACTAGGTCTAGATCACGCTCAATAGAGCGATGTTGAAATGCATCATCCATTATAATTATATCAGGGTTAAATTTTTCAATAAGATATATTGCTCCACGATATCTATTTTGATCAACAACAATGGGTGTATTATTAAGTTTTTGAGACATTAGCGTTGGTTCATCGCCAAAGTTTCTCCAATCATTTACTTTATTATTGCCATCTGTTACAAGTTGCGTTCCAGCGGTTTTTCTTCCATATCCCCTACTAAGTACTGCAACTTTATAATTTTTTCTTTGAAAAAGCTGCGATAAATAAATAACAGCTGGCGTCTTACCTGTTCCTCCAGCTGTTATATTTCCTACGCTTATAACCTTTGCTGGAATTTTTCTTGAAACAAAAAAACTGAAATTATAAAAAATATTTCTCCAAAAAATAACACCCCAATAGAAAAGTGTTATTGGGAAAAATAAAAATTTAATTTTCGTTTCAGTTATTTTTGACCAACCCGACACGATTGTTTACCTCTTTTTCAAGCTGATCAAGTGATGATTTAAGCTGTGCTGAGCAGTCTTCAAATGAATCTTCAAGATTAAAAACTAAAGGCTTACCAAATAATAAACTTATTTTTCCAAATGGTTTCGATAAATAGAACGTATCCCAGTTTTTGAATGACCATCGTTTAGTTGATTGCCCAGCTACAGGAACAATAACCGCTCCCGTTTTTTGAGCGGCTCTGATTGCGCCAGGTTTAGGAATTTTTGCTGGGCCCTGTGGACCATCGGGCGTAATTGCAAATACAGTTTTTTGAGATTTTAATATCTCTAATATTTCATTATAAGCTTTTTTACCACCATCGGTTGATGATCCTCTTACTATATTCCATCCAAGTTTTTTTCCTACCCTTGAGATTATTTCAGCATCAGGGTGATGGTTGCCAGCTAAACCATGATAATTATTCTTGGCTAAGCCCATAAATACAGTTAATAAGGTGCTGTGCCATGAAGCAATAATTACAGACCTACCGCTTTTTAATATATCCTTGTAATAATCCTCTCCCTCAATATCCCATTTGTTTGTATTATAAAAAAATCTTAAAAAATATGGTCCAATTGAACCGCCAAGCCAAACCAATAACCTATTTTTTAATTTTTTTTCGTTTGCTGGGTTTGCCATCTAAACCCCCTTTAATATTGCTTCAGCGGCTCTATCATATGCACCAGGCATTCCCAATGATCTACGCACTTGGCTCATACCCTCAAGCATCTTTTTACGTTCAACTGTATCACTTAGAAGTGGGAGCAAAGCTTCAACAATATTGTTTTGGGTAACTTGTCTCTGTAGAAATTCTGGAACAACCATCCTGCCCGCTATTAAATTGACCATAGATATAAATGGTGATTTGTTCATTAAGCTAGAAATTAAATACGAAATTTGCGATAGCTTATAACAGACCACCTCTGGCGTATCCATGATTGCACACTCTAAAGATGCGGTTCCAGATGTAGTTATTGCGGCCTTAGAGTATTTCATAGCACCATATACGTCATCAGATTCAATAATTACATCATCAGGTAAATTAAAATTAACATTGTCAGCTTTAGTTACAATGATTTTTAGGTTGTCGATTTTGCTTTTTAATGATAAAGCTGAATTATAATAAAGCGTTAAGTGTCTATCTATCTCTTGCTGTCTACTGCCTGGAATTAACGCTAGTAGTGTATCATCATCATTTAAATTATGCTTACTATAAAATTCTGCTTTCGAAAGTTTTGGGTCAATACCTTCATTAAAGGGGTGACCAACATAATTAGTTGGGACATCTCTTTGTTCAAACCATTCTTGCTCGAAAGGAAAAATGCTAAGCGACTGGTCTATGTATTGGTGGAAATATTTTATTCTATTCTCTTTCCAAGCCCATAACTGGGGCATAATGAAATATGTTACAGGTATACCGTGCGGTCTGCAGTTTTTTGCTAATCTTAAATTAAATCCTGGATAATCGATTAATATTATTCTACTCGGATTGGTAGATTTTATTTTTTCAAGCGATTCACCCATAACATTAATCATAAAGGGTAAGTGTTTTACAATTTCAGTAAAGCCCATAATAGCCAGCTGGTCAACATGATACATGCCTTCTAAACCACATGATCGCATGCGATCACCTCCATGGCCGATAAAAGTAGAGTCTGGATTTATTTTTTTGATTGACTGAATTAGCTTGGCGCCATGTAAATCGCCAGACTGTTCTCCAGCTACTATAAAAAATGTTGGTGCATCTTTATTCATTTAATTAAAAAATGTCATTGATCCAATCATCACAGATAGTTAATTCTGATAATTATTAATGTCAAAATAAACATAACATTCTGGAGGGTTCTTTTTTCGGTTTTAATTAATTTAATAATTGGTAGCGGGCTTCGATTATCATTTGTTTTCCATCGATAAATTCGAGGAATTATAGATCTAACATTTTTTCGATAAACATTATACTCCTCACCAAATAATTCTAAAAGCTTTTCCTCTTCTAAAGAAATAATTAAAGAATACTGGATTAGAAAAAATGTCATGGTTGTGATTATCATAAGGGCTAGGTTTGGTGATCCTGCGATTATAACTATTCCTAGATACATTAACATATTTCCAACATAAATAGGATTCCGCACAAAGCCATATGGACCTGCTGTACATAGCGATGGAGCACCAACATTTGTGGTTCGCGTTTCCCCACCAGCATATGATACAGACCACATTCTAATTCCCTCACCTAGTAATAGAGTAATTGCACCAAATAAAATATATTGATTATATGGTTGTGCAAAATATATTATGCTTAGTGCTACTGGTATGGGTGTAAAACTTCTATTTTTAAAAAAGAAATTTCTAATATCCATTTATTTTAAATCCTCTAGTATTTTATCATGAATTTTTATTGCAACATCTAGCGCCTGTCTGCCTGCAATGGCATCTACCATTGGAGTTTCTATGCCTAAAACAGATTTAATATAATTTTCTAATTCTAATTTCAGTGCATCGCGTTTTTTAACAGACGGTTTTTCATAAAATATTTGCCGGTGCTTACCATCTGAATCAACCAAAGGTGCAGACATAATTGCATCGGGGTCATTTTCGTTTGCATCCATAGCTTTATACACTTCTGTTAAGCCTGCTAAAAAATCAATAGTAATATATAAATCCTGTTGAAAAATTTTAATTTTTCTAACTCTATCTTTAGCTACTCTGCTGGATGTAATGTTTGCGATTGCACCATTTTCAAATTTTATACGTGCATTTGCAATGTCAACAGAATTTGTCATAATAGATAAGCCATTTGCATAAATATCTTTTACCTTAGAGCTAATAAAAGAAAGCACCAAATCAATATCATGAATCATTAAATCAAGCACAACTGGAACATCTGTTCCTCGACTCATAAAAGGGGCCATTCTATGTACTTCTATATATTCAGGTTTTATTTCAAGATTAGATAAAGCAAGCAGCGCAGGGTTAAATCGTTCTATATGACCCACCTGGACAATTATACTGTTTTTTTCTGCTAATTTTATAATATGATCTGCTTCATCTACGTTTGTAGTTATTGGTTTTTCAATAAATACGTGCTTACCACTTTGTATGCATTGTTCAGCAATTGATTTATGTGTTGATGTTGGGGTTACAATAGATAATGCATCTACCTTGCTTAATAAATGCTCTAAAGACTCGAATGCTTGCACCTTGAATTTTTTTGACACTTCATTAGATCTTTTAGAGTCAAGATCATAAATACCAATGAGGTTGGCTTTTTTTATTTTTGTTAGATGCTCAACATGGTGATAGCCGAGGTGGCCAACTCCTACAACTCCAATATTTACTTGATTTGACATGTTTTTTTTATTTCAATCCCACTGAAGTTACCTACTATTACTCAAAAACTAGCAAACTTATAAATACTTGCATTTAAATTACCTTTGAGGCAATTTTGTCCTTAATTAATCCGAGTGTATGAAAAAATTACGAGAGTGCGACCATGAACGATAACAATAAAATATCTGTAGGCTTATTAATACCTGCTATATCTGTAGTGGCTTTTGTTGCTACGCTATTTAATGAAAACTATTTAGGGGCTCTGTTTGTTGCGGTTAGTGGCCTTCTGGTGTGGTTTGCTTTTTCAGCAGTGGTAAAAGCTGAAATGCCAGATGTTACAGGAAATATTGTAATAGTTTTTGGAGTGCTACTTTCGCTTGCATTTTTTCTTAATTATGGAATGGATACCAATATGTTTGGTGGGTTTGAATTTAATATTGAAGGTGTAGTGGGTTCTGTTTTGGTTTTGTTTTTTACAGTATTGCTAGGGGTATTATTCAATAATAAAACTGATCAAAATAAATTAAATCAATCGGGTTCTAATAGAGCTGACAGTGCGGCTGAAGTGGTGCCACTCACAGCGTCAACAGATGATGACAACGCTCCAGAATTTAACCATGATGATTACAAAAGCTATGAGGAGTTAGAAGACTACTATCCTGATTATGACTATGATTATGATTATGATTATGAAGAAGAGTACGAGGACTAACTTAAAACAATAGAAAGTTCATTTTTTATATCTGATACTATACCTGAAATTCTTTTATTATTTTTCTTTTTTTCATCGATAACCTTACAAGCGTGAAGAACTGTAGTGTGGTCTCTGCCACTAAAATGCATTCCAATACTAGCCAAAGAAGAGCCTAAAAGCTCTCTGCACAAGTATATAGATACCTGCCTAGCTTCGACAATCTCTGCTCTTCTGCTTTGGCCTACAATATCTGGCTCATCAACCTTGGTTAGGTTTGAAACTTTGCGAATAATCTCCTCGACGGTTATTTCAGAAGCAGAAATATGGCCCACACGCTCTTTGATTACTTTTTTTGCCAAATTATAATCGATTTCCTGATTTGATAAAGAGGAATGGGCAAGGAGTCTTATTATGGTACTTTCTAAATCTCTAACATTATTTTTTATATGGCTTCCGATCAGCTCAATAATATCATAAGGTAGCTTTAAACCATTAAGCTCTGCTTTTTCCATTACAATTGCTACGCGTGTTTCATAATCTGGCGGCTGGATATCTACAGCAAGTCCAGACCTAAATCGAGACAACAGTCTGTCTTGTAAACCCACCATTTCGCCAGGGAATCGATCCGCTGTTAACACTATCTGTTTTCCCGATTGAAATAATTCATTGAAGGTGTGAAAAAATTGTTCCTGGGTTTGTTCTTTACCTTGAAAAAATTGAATATCATCAATTAATAAAACATCAGCATTTCGGTAAGAGCTAGAAAACTCTACCGTTTTGTTTTTTTGGATAGATGAAATAAAGTCTAATGTAAATTTTTCACTTGATGCACAAACGATATTTTTTTGAGGATCATCCTTTAAAATACCATTGCCAATGGCATGCAAAAGATGTGTTTTGCCCATACCAACCCCTCCATAGATCACCAACGGATTAAACGATTGTTGTCCGGGCTCATGACTTACATTTAGTGCGGCAGCTTTTGCAAACTGATTATGCGAACCCTCGATAAAAGATACAAATGTGTAGTTTTCATTTAGAGATTTGTTTACTTTTTTCGCCTCCGTAGACTTTTCATCTTCATTTGGTTCGTCAACAGTGCGTGTATCGATTAATGGGTTTTGAGGTGCTACTGTATATTTTACAATTAAATCTTCACCATTTTTATCAGTAACTGTTTTTTCAATAATATCAATATAGTGTGCTTGAATCCAGTCATAAAAAAATTGATTGGGTAGCTCCAGAAGAAGCTTACCATTATTTAAACCAATTGATTTAATCGGTGCAAACCAAGTTGAATACGCATGGCTAGGTTGATTTTTTTTAAGACTTTTTCTTACAAGCTTCCAGAGTGTTTTATGATCAGACATTTATTTGTTATCCACAGGTTATCCACAGTTGATTTATTATCAAATTATGCTACTTTTTTTATGCAATACAATCATCTTTTCTAAAATAATCAAAAAATATCCAAAAAATACATTCGGGTGTTTTAATTGGCTGAAACAATAAAAATAAGTAATTTCCTCGGCAAATTTCGGAGGTAATAATGAAGCGAACTTATCAACCAAGCAAAAGAAAAAGAAAGAATAAACACGGTTTTCGTGAGAGAATGTCGAGCGTTGGTGGAAAGCGTGTTTTATCAAGAAGGCGCAAAAAAGGAAGAAAGGTTTTATCGGCTTAATTCCTATTTATGTTCTTTAGTAATTATTTATCTAAAATCTTAATTGGTTTAATTAAAATATACCGGTTGTCTATTTCACCCTTTTTGGGTTCACATTGTAGATTTAACCCTACTTGCTCTCAATATGGTATTGATGCGTTAAATAAGCATGGAGCAATAAGGGGCTTATTTTTATTATTTAAAAGACTT
>CERS01018559.1_pt1 | contig 11846 bp, 10 predicted proteins | sample 356251 | NCBI WGS metagenome assembly CERS01 (sample SAMEA2621020, study PRJEB7988) | marine metagenome | isolation source: saline water (ENVO:00002010), including
CCTACTATTTTCATCTAGGTTTATTGAAGAAAGAAACTTTGCAGTTGCAACTTTCCCAATATCACCTGTACTTGTAAGATATTTGTGTACTCTAATCGATTGTAAGTTAATATTTTCGCATGTATTTATAACATCTTCTTCAGTTAAATTTAAAGGATTAAATGAATTTATAAAAATATCTCTTTCACTCTTAATATTTTGAATATCTTTATAAAGGTTCATTATTTTTACTTATATTATCTAGGATAGCATTTACAAATTTAGCACCATCTGATGATCCATGTTTATCAGTTAATTTAGTCCATTCTGAAAGTATTACCCTAATAGGTGTTAAATTCATCATTATTTCTGAGATACCAAGAATAAGTGAAGTTTTCTCTGTTTTTCCTATTCTATCAATACTCCAGTTGTGCGAATGCCCTTGCATTAACTTAATAATTTCATCAAAATTATCACGAGTATTTTTTAATAATTGTTCAGCTCTAACAAGCTGATTATCTGAAAGATCGTTATCTACAAGTACACAAGAGTCAATATCTTCGTTTGAAAAAAGGGATATAAGACAATAATGTCTGAAATCAAATTTCATGCTCTGGTAATGTAAGCTTGAGTTTTTGAATCAATTTTTATTAAATCATCTTCGTTAATAAACATCGGTACTTGTAAAGTAAAGCCTGTTTCACATGTAACTTCTTTAGTTGAAGAATTTACGGAGTCTCCTTTGACGGCTGGTTCAGATTTTGTAACTTTTAGTGTTATTGTTGTTGGGAGTATGATGTCGATTGGGTTATTATCAAACATTGCAATTGTAACTTCTTCATTTGGCTTTAATAATATTTCCTGTCCATTTAAAATATTTTTATTTAAAGATATTTGTTCGTAAGTTTCATTGTTCATGAAATAATATTCATCAGTTTCATTATATAAAAATTGAAACGATTGTTTGTCAATGAATGCTTGTTGTACGTCTTCGTCTGCCCTAAAAGTTTTCTCAATTTGACCACCATTTGTTAAATTTTTCAATTTTGTTTTAACAAAAGCTTTCCCTTTACCAGGTTTTACATGTTGATATTCTAAAATTTGGTAAAGAATATTATCAACTAATATTGACTGACCTGGCCTAATGTCGTTAGTAGATACCATTATGGAATTACACCTTCTTCTTTAGCTTTATTTTTTAAATTAATAAAATCCTCGTAATTATTTGTAAATGTCATTTTTCCATTAATGTCTGTTAATAGATAGTATATAAAATCATTTTCAGGAGTGTCGAATATTGCCTGCATAGCTTTTTCGCCGAAACCAGAAATAGGTGTTGGTGGTAACCCTGTAAATTTATATATATTATATGGACTATCAACTTGTAAATCGATTAATAAAACTTGAGACTTCCTCTTCTGAAGTGCATAAAGCACAGCCGCATCAATTTGTAATAACATATTATCGTTTAATCTATTTCTAATGACAGATGATACTAAAGGCCTATCTTCATCAAGTTTTGCTTCAGCCTCTATCAAGCTCGCTACTGTAAAAAACTCATTTGAATTATTAATCCATTCCGGTACTGAGTAATTAGATAGGAGCAATTCATATCTTTTTTCTAATTCAGAAACCATAATTTGTAAAATTTCTTCACCATTTGCCTCTATATCTATTTGATAAGTATTTGGAAACAATAATCCTTCCCAATTTTGAAGTTCTAAAGCTTCAGTACTATCTAGATAACTACTAGTAACAAGTCCTGAAGTAAGTGAATTTTCTAATTGTAAAACGTCGTAACCTGTTTGTGCAGATAATATTTCAAGTGTTTCGGAAATCCATAATCCTTCTGGAACAGTAATAGTATAAGTTTTTAGAGGAGGTCCTTTAAGGAGTAGCGCAGTTACTTCTTCAAACGATAAATTATTTGGCAATTCGTATGTTCCCGCTCTTAATTTATCTGTTAGGTTTTCATTTCTTAGATATAATTCAAATGCTAATTTAGAAGATACAATACCTGTGGAATCAAGAATACTTGAAATTTCTGATGCTGCTGAGCCTTGTGGTATATTCACTGTTATTACTTCTACTATTCCTTGATTTGAAATTTCGTTAATTTGGTTTCCTTCAATAGAATCTGCAGTAGAAGTTACAAAATTATATAAAGCGTATATAAATATTAGTGTTGTGACAAGCTGGATTGATGTTCGATTTTTCAGAAATAAATTATTCATTTTGTGCAATGTAGCTTTCTAATATTGCCAATGCTGAAAGATCATCAATCCTATCACTTTCATTATTTTTAAAAAGTTTAGATGAAAGTCTTTCATCAATTTTTTGAATCTGTACATTTAAATTAAGTAAATCTTCTATAAAATTGTTTACTAAATTGGTCATTCTATTTTCCGAATTGTTTAGGCCAATTGGATATCCTATAACTATTTGATTAATTATATATGTATCAATATATTCTTTAATAGTTTTCATAGTATTATCTTTTTTCCTATCAATAACAGCAACAGGAATCGGAATTGTTGTTTTATCAGTTCTTACCGCTAAACCGAGATATCTCTCACCGTAATCAATCGATAATATATTGTTCAAAACTAAGATTCTTTAGATATTATTTCTTTAGCTAATTTAAGTGCTTTTACCGTATCAAAATTATTTGGACCACCACCGATTGAAAGATTTTCATCTTTAGACGCTCCTCCACCGTATAATTTAGATATTTCTGTTACAACAGATGATATATTTAATTTAATATTATTTTTAGTTGCACCAACTATAGAATTCTTTCCATTGATAGATGAATAAAGTAATGTTATTTCTACTTGAGTATCGTTTACAATTTGTAATGCTAAGTTACGTAATTCATTAGGACTATCTAGATTAACTTCATCTACATAAACTTTTTTGTCATTAATAATTTCAGCGTTATCTTCAATATTGCTCACTAAAGACGTTATTTCTTTACTCCTTATATTTTTGAATTTCTCTTCAAAATCCTCTAAAGTTTCTAGTTGCGATTTAAGCTTTACAGGTACTTCTTCAACACTTACATTTAGAATATTTGATACTGACTTATAAGATTTGTACGCATTAGACAGAAATTCGTATGCTAATTTACCTGATAACATTTCAACTCTTCTTAAATTTGATCCAATTGATGATTCTTGCAATAAAACTATTAACCCTACATCATGAGAATTGTGCACGTGAGTTCCGCCACACAACTCCTTAGAAAAGTTACCTATATTTACAACACGTACATCATCATCGTATTTATCACCAAAAAATGCTAAAGCGCCTTCACTTTTTGCGTCATCAATATTCATAATTTTTGTTTTTACTTCGAAATCTTCAAAAATAGCATTGTTAGATAATGAAAATATTTCATCTAACTCAGAAGGGGAAACTTTCTCAGTATGACTAAAGTCGAATCTAAATTTACCTGGAGATACATTTGATCCAGCTTGAGCTACATGATCACCCAAAATATTGCGTAATGCAGTATGTACAATATGAGCACCTGTATGGCTTTTAGAAACACCAGATCTAAAACTCTCATTAACTTTTAATTGTATTTCTTGGTCTATCTCAAAATTATCATTATCAATTAATAAACCAGTGGCACCATTGTTAGCTTGATATACGTCTAACACTTCAAATGTGTCATCTTCTGTATGGATTGTTCCTTTATCTGAGATTTGACCGCCAGCTTCAAAATAAAAAGGATTTTCTTTTGGAAATAATATGAATTTATCTTTATATTTTTCCATATGATAAATATTTGTTTTTACACTTATTTGTTCATAACCTACAAACGTATTCATATCTACATCAAAATTAATCATCTCAGTTTCTTTAGATTTTTCAGATTTTGATTTCACCTTGTGCTCATCATAAAGCTTATAAAATTCCTTGTCATCAATTTCTAAATCATTTTCTAATGATATTTCCTTTGTAAGTTCGTAAGGAAAACCAAATGTTTCAAAAAGATAGAAAGCATCTTTTGGAGTTACTTGTTTATTAATGTCAATTAATGAATTTATCTCTTGAATACCTTTGATTAGAGTTTTTTGAAATAAATCTTCTTCTTTCTTGAAAAGTTTAATTATTTTATCTTTATTGGATACGAGATCTGGATATGAAGTTTTATATATATCTATAACAATTTCAATTAAATAATCCAGACTAGAGGGAGAGTTTTTAATTTGGTTATAAGCTCTAATTGCTCTTCTTATCAATCTTCTTAAGACATACCCTCTGCCTTCATTCGTAGGCACAACCCCATCAGAAATCATGAATGTTGAAGATTTTATATGATCAATAATAATTTTTTCGTATTTATCAACGGAGTTATTAGTATTTTTTAATAATGCTTTATACAAGGGCTGAAATAAATCAGTATCAAATAAATTATCTTTATCTTGCATAATCATTGAAATACGCTCTAGTCCCATACCAGTATCAATATTCTTTTTAGGAAGTTCATCTACGATTTGAAATGGTTGATCTTGTATTGATTCCATGAACACTAAATTCCAGATTTCAATAAACCTATCTTCCCCACCACCTATTGGTCCCCCGTCTTTTCCATATTTAGATCCTCTATCAATAAATATTTCTGAACACGGACCACATGGTCCTGGTATATTCATATGCCAAAAATTGTCTTCATTTCCTCTTTGGATACGTTCTTCTGGTATACCAATTACATCTTTCCAAATTTGGTAGGCTTCTTCATCGTTTTTGTAAACAGTAAACCAAAGCTTGTCTTTATCAACTTTAAGTACATCAGTTATGTACTCATAAGAATATTTAATTGCATCTTCTTTAAAATATTTACCAACACTAAAGTTTCCTAGCATTTCAAAGAAAGATAAATGCCTATCTGTATCACCAATAATATCAATATCTATAGTTCTTATACATTTTTGTGAAGAAACCATATTTAGTGATTCAGGAACTTTATTACCTAAGAAAAAATCTTTTAAAGGAACCATACCAGCAGCTGTAAATAGAAGAGAATTATCGTGGGGAATTAGGGAAGAAGATGGTATTACCTTATGGTTTTTGGATTCAAAATAATCCAAAAAACTTTGTCTAATTTCGTTACTATTCATCTCGATTTATATATTTAAGGTTATATTCTTCTAATATTTCCTCATCAATGTTTGCAGGGGCATTTGTTAGTGGATCAAGTCCAGATTGAGTTTTTGGAAAAGGTATTACATCTCTTATAGATGGTTGATTTAATACTTCAGCAACTAATCTATCAATACCTATAGCAAATCCTGCATGTACAGGTGTACCGTAGGATAATGCTTCAATAAACCAGCCAAATCGTTCATCAATTTCATCCTGACTTAATCCCCACTTTTCTAGCACAATTTTTTGTATTGATGGTTTATTAATTCTTTGTGATCCCGACCCTAACTCAACACCATTAAGTACTAAGTCATAGTGCAACGCTGTTGCATTAATAGGATCATTTTTAAATATCTCATCATCTTTTGGTGAAGTAAAAGGGTGATGTGATGGTTGGAGATTTCCATTTTCGTTTTCAAAAAAAGGAAAATCTTCTATCCAGATAAAAGAGTATGCTTCGTCAGAAGATGGCTTAAAAATAGTTCTTCTAATCAAATCTAAATATTGACTAATTAATATAAGTTCTCCAGCTTGGAATAATAAAGTTCCAGAACCATGTTTGAGAATTTCATTTTTTTCATTATCATTTAGTATTTTTGCTAGAGGACCGCTAATTTCTTTGTTTTCGATTTTAAACCAACCTAATCCATTAGAACCTAGTTCTTTTATTTGAGTATCTATTGAATCTATTTGTTTACGAGAAAGTAGTTCATCAGTGTGTAGAGCTTTTATAACTCCTCCTGAACTTATGATATCTTTCAAAAAATTGATTTCAGTATTTAAAAACATATCACTTATGTCTATCAAAGTTTCAACTATCCTCATGTCAGGCTTATCTGTACCATATAAATTCATAGCATCAATATATGAAATTGATTTAAATGGAGTATTTATTTTGCAATCATATGCATCTGAAAATACATATTGAACTATTTTTTCAATATTTGATTTAACTAATGAAGGATTAGCATCAGAGAATTCTAAATCTAGTTGTGTAAATTCTGGTTGCCTATCCTTTCTCGAATCTTCATCTCTATAGCATTTAGCTATTTGATAATAATTAGGAAACCCTGACATCATAAATAATTGTTTATACATTTGAGGAGATTGAGGTAGTGCATAGAAATTACTTGGAGATTTTCGAGATGGTACAAGAAAATCTTTTGCACCTTCAGGTGTGGATTTTATAAGCGTAGGTGTGTCTATTTCATATATATTTAATTCGTTCATGATAGATCTGATACTTTTAAATGTATTAGAACGAGTCAGTATATTAATTTTCATTTGTTCTCTGCGGAGATCAAGATACCTGTATTTGAGTCTGATATTTTCGTCAGTATCAATATCATTAGTTATTTGGAAAGGTAAAGTTTTACTTATACTTATAACTTCTAATTCAGATACTTCTATTTCTGAATCTCCTAAAAAAACTTTATTATTAACTAATGATTTATCTCTTTTTTTGAATATACCTTTAATTGATATGTAAAATTCGTTTTTTAATTTTGAATCGATTTCACCACTTTTATCAAATACGAGTTGAATAGAACCAGTAAAATCTCTCAGATCAACAAATGTTAATCCTCCATGATCGCGTATACTGTCTACCCATCCTGTTAAACCTGCAACTTGATCATCGTTTTTATAATTTGTGAGTTCGTTAATGTTCAAGAATTACCTCTATGCTAAAATCTTCAATTTCATTAGTTATTAAGTTCTTTATTGTATCTTCATCTGTGTTTATTAAATACATAACGTTCTGTTTTTTAGCTTCTTTGAACTGTGAATTAGCTTTGGATAATCTTGCAGGTTTGTTGTAGTTGATATTATGTTGATCGAGCATTTGTGAATATTTAGTTAGATTTTTTAAGTCAGTTCCTAGAAGATAATATTTCGTATAATTTTCTGGTATAGATATGTTGTTCATAATTCTTTCTACACCAAAGGCAACACCAACTCCATTAAACTTTCCAAGCGATAGTATCTCAGCTAAATTATCATATCTACCACCTCCTCCAATTACTACATTATTAGAAGTTACAAATTCGAATGTAAGGTCATTGTAATAATCAAGACCTCTGACTAAAGATTCGTCGATTTCATATGAAATTTCTGCAATATTTAAGTTATTAAGTATCACAGAAAATGAGTTTTGCGATTTCTCATTAATGAAATCTTTGATTTTTGGTGCACTTTTTATTATTTCAAAATCATCAGTATTGTTTGAATCAAGAATACGTAGAGTGTTTTTTTCTAATTTTTCAATGCTTTCTTGTGATAATTTATCTTTATTATCAAGAAAATATTCATATAAAACTTTTACATACTTTTCACGGTCAGAAATACTTCCAATAGTATTAATCTTCAATTTAGTATCTGGTATCAATTCATTAATAAAGTTATATGAATCATTAATTATTTGAAAATCGGAATATTCATCTATTAATCCTACTATTTCAACTCCTGCTTGATTAAATTCTCTATATCGATTTTTTTGTGGATTTTCATAACGGAACATAGATCCAAAATAAGAATATTTATTTGTAGTGTCTTTATTAAACTCTGAATGGTACCTAACTATGCTTGATGTGCCTTCAGGTCTTAAAACAAGGTCTCTACCACCTTTATCGGTAAGTTCATACATTTGTTTAGTAACAATTTCTGAAGACTCCCCTATTGATTTATCAAATAATTCTTTATATTCAAGAAGTGGAGTTTGTATATATTTATATCCATAATCACCAAATTTATTTAAAAAAAGACTTTGAATGTATAGATATTTTAAAGAATCATCATTTGATATGTTTTGAGTTCCTTTGACTTGTTCAATCATTTAGTAAAACCTTTATATATTCATTATTATTTTTTATACTTCTTACTTTACCCGATGGACCGTGTCCTGGAAGTATTTCAAATTCTTCTTCAAAATTAAGAAAAGTTTCTCTTAATGATGTATTCATCTGATCCATTGAACCAGAAAATAGATCAGTTCTTCCAATACTATCCTTAAATACGAAATCACCAGTAAATATTAATCCTTCATTTGGAAATTCATAAGAAACACTTCCCTTTGTATGGCCTGGATTTTTATGAACAATTATATAATCAGAATTTAGTGTATCAATTGATTTTAATTCACCATTATATTCTTCGATATCAACATCATGTCCTATGAAAGATTTGATTTGTTCATCAGGATTTCTAGCTAAAAATTCATCATCAAGGTTTATATATGCATGTCCATCAAACATACTAAGACCGAGGGCATGATCATAATGTCCATGTGTAAGCAAAGCTCCTGCTATTGAAAGATTATTAACTTTTATATAATCAAGTACTGAATCTAAATCTGGTGGCAAATCAATTATAAAACACCTCTCATCATTGAATGGTTTAACTATGTAGCAGTTAGAAGTTGTAAAGCTTGTAAATGTATTTAAGACAGCTGTCATTTTCTTCCAGGATATATTCTTGAAGCATCGAAGACATTCTCTATATCTTTTGAATCTTTAATTATTGCATCAAGTTGGTCAGTATCACTAATTTCTATTTGAAAAATTAAATTAACTATACGTTTACTACTGGTAACTGATTTTGCTACTAAAATATTTCCACCATTATCTGAAATAGCTATAGTTGCATCACGTAATAAGTAAGGTCTATCTATTGCTTCAATTTCAAGCCATACAATAGTGCCAGTATTTCCTGTATATGCCCAACTTACATCTATTATTCTTTCGCCTTGTTTTGAATCAATTTTTACATTTAAGCAATCAGATCTATGTATAGCGATACCATTAGAAATTGTTACGAAACCTAATATATCATCACCTGGAACTGGAACGCAACACTTGCCCATTCTTACTTTTATGTCGTCATAACCCTCAACAATAACTAAATCTGATTGTTGATCTTGTTTTATTTCAGGAGAGTATAAATCATCATCAACTGATATTTCTCCTGGAAAGATAAGTTTATTAATACGATTACTTACTGAATTTATTCCAGTATTTCCATTGCCTAAATTTTGATATAATGTTTCAACATTTGGCAGCTTTAAATCTAAAAGTAGTTCGTTCATCATTTGATCTTTTGATGTTGCTTCTAATACTTCATGGTTTTCGTCAAGCCAAGTATTGAGTATTGTTTTACCTTTTTGAATATCTTCATTTTTCATTTGCTTTTGATACCACTGTTTTATTTTTGAACGGGCTCTTGAGGTCTTAACTATATTCAACCAATCTCTAGACGGTCCCTTGTCTTTATCTTTGCTTGTTAATATTTCAACAGTGTCTCCAGATTTAAGAATGCTACTTAAATTAACTAATTTACCATTTACTTTCGCACCTATTAATTTTTCTCCTACTTGAGTATGGATTGCAAATGCGAAATCAACAGGACTTGAGCCTTGAGGTAGAGCTAATACGTCACCTTCAGGAGTGAGACAAAATACTTCATTCTCATATAAATCTAATTTCATATGCTGTAAAAACTCATTTGGATCTGGATACTCATTTGATATTTCAGATAATTCATTTGTCCATGATGTTAAATCATTAGAAGGTTTTTCTTTGTATTTCCAGTGAGCAGCAACTCCATATTCAGCTCTATAATGCATATCGTGCGTCCTTATCTGGATTTCCATTTTTGTTCCATTTTCAGTTAATACTGTTGTATGTAAGCTTTGGTATAAATTAAATTTAGGCATTGATATAAAATCTTTAAACCTACCGAGAACAGGTTGAAAATTAGCATGAATCAATCCTAAAATCGTATAACAATTTTTGACATCGTCTGTTGTTATACGTATACCAATTAAGTCATTAATTTCATTAAATGATAGTCCGTTGTTAACGATTTTCTTATAAATTGAATAGTTGTGTTTAGGTCTACCATAAACTTCAGCAGACATAGAATTATCATTCAATAAAGTCTTAATAATTTTAATTGATTCATCTATTTGACTGACCCTATCAGGATTAGCTTCAGTTATCATATCTCTTATTTCTGCATCCTGATTTGCATGTAATATTTTAAATGATACGTCTTCTAGTACGTGTTTTATTGATTGAAGACCTAATCTATGAGCAAGAGGTGCGTATACATACAATGTTTCACTTGCTATTTTCTCTTGTTTCCAGTCTTTGTGATACTCAATTGTTTCAATGTTGTGAAGCCTGTCAGCTAATTTAAGAATTAATACACGTATATCTTTGGACATTGCAATTACCATTTTTCTAATTGCATCGGCTTTAGCTTCTTCATTCGAATTATATTTTATTTTATCTAATTTTGTAACACCATCGACAATATCTGCTACTTCTTCACCAAATATCTTTTTTAAATCATCATATGTTACATCTGTGTCTTCAATTAAATCATGTAAAAGGGCAGCTGCTATTGTTTCTTTATCAAAATTTAAATCTGATAAATATATTGCAACATGTAACGGATGAGTTATATAGGGTTCACCGGATTTACGATTTTGACCAGCATGACCATCATACGCATATTGAAATGCTTTATTAATATAAGTCTGATCTTTAGGATTAAAATATCCTAATAACTTATCATAAAGTTTATTAACTTCTTTTGATGGACTTATTGTTGCCATATCTTAATGGTACTAAATTTAATTACTTTTAATAATTTTTGATAAAAATGGGACAGTTACAAATATTGAACTGTAAGTTCCAGATACTATGCCAATCAATAATGGAATAGCAAAATCAGCAAGATTACCTTCAATTCCTAAATAATTTCCTATTACGATGATAGAAATAATCGGTATAGCTGAAGTAAGCGATGTATTAATACTTCTCATCAAAACTTCATTGAATGTTTTGTTTAAGACATCACTGGTTAAGTTACTAATTTTGAATGATTTTTGAGTGTCCTTTAATTTATCGAAAAGAATTACTGTATCGTAGAGCGAGTAACCCAAGATTGTTAACAATGCAATAACAGTAGAAGGTGTTATTTCTAAGCCTATTAAAACATATATTGAAAAAGTTAATAGTAAATCATGTAGTAAAGCTGCTAATGCAATGAGTGAATATCTGTATTCATATCTTAAAGATATTAATAATGCTATTAGAGTCAAGAAAATGACAAGTGCCCTAATCCCCTTTTCTGTAATATCTTGACCAAAAGTAGGACCAACTCTTTGAAATTCTATTTCATTTGTAACGACTTCGAATTTATTAGATAAATAATTAAGAAATTGAGTTTCGTTATCTTGTGTAGACTCAACAGCTCTAAAAATGATAGTATTTGAATTTTCAAAAGTTTGATATCTTGATACTTCGAGAATTGTATTACTTAAAATATCTGATATATCTTCGTCAGTATACGATGTATCAAGTTGATATGTAGTACCACCTGTGAAATCAACAGATAAATTCATATTCAATAGTCCTGTAAGTGACCCTACTATTACTGCAATAAACAATACTGCTTCAACTATGAAAATTTTATAAAACTTACCACCTAGAACTTTAAAATTAATTTCAGTGGTACCTAAAAATAGCTTTTTAAACATTGTCTATATCTTTCCTGTTTAGTGGGTAATAAAATCTTGGATTATCCGTAATTCTTCCGACAAGTGGAACTGCTGTTGAAATGTACATTCTTGTGTAAAATAGATCAAAAATTGTTGCTAAACCAAGAGTTAGTGCAAAACCTCTAATAGGTCCAACTGCTAAAAGATAAAG
>CERS01138918.1_pt1 | contig 11816 bp, 8 predicted proteins | sample 356251 | NCBI WGS metagenome assembly CERS01 (sample SAMEA2621020, study PRJEB7988) | marine metagenome | isolation source: saline water (ENVO:00002010), including
TGATGGATGAGGCGGTTGCACACCTAAGCCCAAAAAACTTAATACAGATTCAGTTAAGATAGCGCCACCCATCCCCAACATCGCAGCAACAATAATAGGATTCAATGTATGAGGAAATATATGCTTAAATAACGTCTTTCTCTCCGTTATCCCCCTCGCTCTAACAGCTGTGACAAATACTCTTTCTTTAACAGATAATACCTCCGCCCTAACAAGCCTAGCTATTCCCATCCAACTTGTCGCTCCAATTACAATCATAATATTAATAATACTGGGCTCTAAAATCACCTGTACAATTAATATCAAAAACAATGTTGGCAATGACATTAACACATCAATAAATCGCATGACAATCTCATCAACCACCCCTCCAATAAATCCAGATATCACTCCAATAAACACACCTATTATTAATGAAATCCCAACAGATATAAATCCAACAATCAATGAAATCCTTGCTCCAAATATACTTCTAACAAATATATCTCTTCCTAATTCATCTGTTCCAAATATATGATTTAAACTAGGCGGTTGTGGCATACCAATAAATTCTGTATGCATGTATGTAGGGTCTATATCTGTAAAGGTTATCCCAATGCTAACCAATAATAACCCTATTAAATATGCAATTGATAACCATACCTTTATCGTCATGATTTACCTTTTTTTGTAATTCTTGGATCAATATAGGCATAACATATATCCGCAATTAATGTCCCTATAATAATAAGTATTGATGATAATAAAATAACAGCCATTAAAATAGGGTAATCTCTTTGAAAGACTGACTGAATGGCCAACTGCCCCATCCCAGGCCACGAAAAAATAAATTCAATAATATAGGATCCACTAATAAGACCGGGTAAATCTAAACCTAACAACGTAATGATAGGTAATAAAATATTTTTAAACGCATGCTTAAATAAAATTCGAGATTCTGAAACACCTCGTGCTCTAGCGGCTGTAATATAGTCTTGACCTAAAATTTTTATAATTCCAAATCGATTGTATCGTGTTAATCCAGCAATCCCTCCAATCATAATTGTTAATAATGGTAAACACATATGATACAAAATATTGCCAGCTTTTTTATAAAACGGTTCTCCATATAATAAAGGATTCATAAATCCTGATGTTGGAAATAAGTCTAATTGGTATGAAAAAAGTAAAATCAACATCAAGCCTAACCAAAATGATGGCATTGATAAACCTAAAAAACTAAATACCGTAATTCCATCATCAATAGGCGTATCTTTTTTGTATCCACACAAAATTCCTAAAGGAAACGTTATTAACAAGATTAAACATAATGATGATACTGACAATAATAAAGTAGCTGGCAACCGCTCTAAAATGGCTTGTAAAGCTGGTTTTCCACTAATTAATGAATATCCAAAATTACCCATCAATACATTCTTCAACCACATTAAATACTGAATTAAAATAGGCTTATCAAATCCTAAATTTGATCGAATTCGATCGATATCTTCTAAGTTTACAGAGGGATCCATAAACATTCCAACAGGATCTCCGGGGGCTGCTTTCATAATAATAAAAGCAATGAATGTTACACCTAATAGCATTGGCAATAATGCTAATAATCGCTGACTAATATAGCGTATCATTTTTCAATTAAATATATATTTTCGATCGGATTTAATAATCCTGCTGGCCCTGCAGGTGAAACACCTTGAATAATTTTATTTAAGCCCACCAATGATTCCGGATAATATAAAAATATATAAGGTACATCCATAGCAATTTCTTCATACATTTTTTCATAAATCATTTTTCGTTCTTCTCTATCTAACTCTTTGCGCCCCATCACTAAAAAATCATCGACATCACTATTTGAATATCCCACAAAATTAAATCCTCTTGGATACTCTCGTGAATGCCACAAACTATACGCATCAGGGTCTAAGCCTAATGACCATCCTAAAATAACAGCATCAAATTTCTTTGGATCAACATGCTCATTTACAATCGCGATAAAGGAACTCCATTCCATTAATTGAATAGATACCTCAATCCCAATCTCTTTTAAATTTTTTTGTATCAAAGTTGCCGCTAATTCTCGATCTTTATTACCTTTATTTGTAATTATCTTAAAGGTAACAGGCGTATCATCTTTACTTAAGATGTTCTTTTCTTTATCAAAGATATACCCTTCCTCTGCCAATATTTTTAATGCTTCTTTTTTATTATAATCATAAAAAAATGGCTTCTTTGGATAGGTCCACATTTCTGGGGATGTTGGAATATGAGCTGGCTTTCCATAACCTAACAAAATACCATCAACAATGGATCGCTTATCAATACTCATAGCCAAGGCTTTTCGAACATTTTTATTTGAAAATAATGGATGCTTACAATTTAAACCCAAATAGGTGTAGGCTAAATCATAATAACGATATGTATTAAAAAGATCATTTTTAGCTATCCGCTTGAAATCTTTTCCTGGAATTCCGCTTGATAAAATCTCTTCCTTTTCAAAGGAGATTAACGCTGTGTTATTATCAGGAATAATCTTCATAATAATTTTTTTAATCTTTGGGGGTTCATCATAATAGGCTTCATTTGCCTCCAACAAAACAAACTGGGATGTTTCCCATTGCTTAAACTTATAAGGCCCTGTACCAATTGGATTTTGGTTTTCCTTTGCAGTATTAATATCTGTCACTTCAAAAATATGTTCAGGAATAATACCCATTGTTAGCCGGTTTAATAATGGAGCATAGGGTTTATGCATACGAATTTGCAACGTATACTCATCTAACACCTTAAACTCGACTGCCTTTCCATCAATAATATAATCGCTTCGTCTTACCGTATTGGTCGATGGATTTAAAATCATATCATAGGTATACTTCACATCATGCGCTGTAAAAGCCTCTCCATCATGCCATTTAATGTTTTGTTTTAAGTTAAATAAATACACCAACCCATCTGCTGATACGGTATACGACTCTGCTAAATCAGGTTCTAGTTCTAATTCAGGTGTTACTTTTAATAAGCCGGAAAACACATATCCATTTACTGATGATGAAGGAGAATCTGTCGATAATATCGGATTCAACATTGATGGCTCTGCTCCTAACCTTAGAGTCAATACTTGATTATCTGATAAATCTGAGGAACACCCAACAACACTTATCATCAAGCCTATCAACATGCCTATAAAACGTAATGGAAATTTTAACATTATAAGCACTATTATAACCTTATAAATTTATCTAATCAAAACAGATAATGTCATTGGTTATTTTTCTAGATGCAAATTAATAATTTCAGAAACATTTTCTGGCTTTTCAAATGGCAGTAAATGGGTTGTATCAGCTATTTCATACGAATAAAAGTGAGAACATAAACTAGCTAATCGACGGGTTATACTATCTGTACAAATATTGGATAACTCTCCTTTTAAGTAAATCATTTCTGTTGTAATTGATAATCTTGCCATATAATCCCATATCACCCTATCTTCCAGCATCCCTTTTTCATAAATAATGGATTCCCATTCTGGTGAATAGTCTAATAAAAATCCATTTTTTGTTTTCTTAAAAACACTACGGATATAATCATTTAGAACCTCTTTTTTTATTCTTGAAAATATTTTCTTTTGAGAATAATTTTCCTGAATCTCCTCTAACGAGTCAAACTCTGTTTTTCTATTCAAGGTAAGCTTTATCATCGGATGAAAATGTGACTGCAAACCAATAGAATGAACTAATCGATAGGTTCTATAAAGCCATTTTGGAAATAACGCAGGATCTATCATAATCACTTTATCAAATGAGTAATTATGCTTTATAGCATACATCAACCAAATAACAGCACCTATAGAATGGCCTGCTACTATTTTTGGCTTAAACTTATCTACATAGGGCACCAAATCGTCTGCAAAATCCATCCATGAATCTAATATAGCAGCTGGCTTTGATTTCCATAATGGCCTTAGCAAAGGTGATTGAATAGAACATGACGAGATCGGCTTAAATATATGATTATATGCTTGAGGAGGAAATCCGTTTGCTGCTATAAAATGACACTTTTCTTTTGAAACAGAATTATTGTACTCGAAAACGTTCATGAACTTAATAAATACCGCTTAATTATTTTTTTTTCAACACCTATTATTCCCAATATTATAATTTAATATTCTTAATTTATAATTTGATATATATTAACCTCATAAATCTCTTGAGACGCTTCATCAAATACCACAATCTAGTTATCATACAATACCACTTTTTACGATATCTTTCAATTTTTGCTACATTATTTTTAGTTTAATGATAGGATATTAACATGCAATATACAGCCTGCTGCACCCCAATTCAAACACCTTGGTATAAACGCAAACTTATCTTAGCATCTATCGCCAGCACTCTCGCTCTTACCGTAACCCCTTTTATAACTCAAGATTTTCAACTTTTATCTTATGCCAACAATCTCTTTTCAATGATGTGGCTTGCCATTGCTTTAGGTTTACTTGTATCTGGCATCATTGATACATTTATTCCCAAAATTTATATTGAAAAGCTACTATCAAACTCTAATAAACGTACTCTGCTAACAGCAGCTGCCCTCGGGACTCTCTTATCAACATGCTCACATGGGGTTCTAGCTATCAGTATGCAACTCTATAAAAAAGGCGCCTCTATCCCCGCTGTTATTGTCTTATTAACATCATCTCCATGGGCCAATTTTCCTATGACCATCTTACTATGGACTTTTTTTGGCAAATTAGGACTTCTTCTTATTTTACTTGCTATTACTATAGCTTTACTTACCGGATTTATCTTTCAACAACTCTATAAGTTTAATCTTCTTGAACAAAAAAACACGAACCTCCCGCCTAATACATATTCATTTTCTATTATGACTGATATTAAATCTCGTTTTCAAAATTACAACTGGAACACGACAACCTTAGCTCGAGATACTCAATCGGTCATCAAAGGAAGTATCGCCATCAGTGACATGGTTATCTGGTGGTTTATTATCGCTTTTACAATGGCTAGCTTTATTGGTTACTACATCCCAACAACACTCTTTCAGACGTACTTATCATCCTCTCTTGTGGGCCTGTTCAACACCCTTGGTATCGCCACTATTTTAGAAGTCTGTTCGGAAGGCTCTTCTGTACTAGCCTTTGAACTTTACAATCAAACCCAGTCTATCGGCAATGTATTTGTATTTTTACTAGCAGGTGTAGCCACAGATTACACTGAAATCGGCTTACTATGGTCAACAATTGGCAAACGAACCGCTATCCTACTTCCACTTATCAGCGTTCCGATTATTCTTAGCGTGGGTTACGCACTTTCTATACTGATATAAACAGACAAGCTTAACCACCCTCTTAATACCGCCTTATTGTTATAAATACTTTACTTAGAAATAACGTTTACTAACTCTTTATTACTTTGCTTTTCAAACAAAGCTTCATCCATGTCACCAATCGTAACTAATAACCTTGCAGCAACAACATAAGGATCAATATTAGCCCCTGGTCGCCTATCTTCTAAGTATCCATAACCATCCTTAGCTGTTGTTACAGGAATACGTATCGATGCACCTCGATCTGATTCTCCATAACGAAACTCTGTAATAGCACAGGTTTCATGATCTCCCGTTAAACGCTCTGCTAATTTAGCACCATACACCGCAATATGTCTGTCATGATTAGCTTCTAATCGCTTTAAAATATCTTCTATTTCTTTTTTTCCTGCACTAGCATCTCTCATCGCTTTTGTTGAAAAGTTTGTATGACAACCAGCCCCATTCCAATCACCTTTCATTGGCTTATTTTCACGGCTAATCTTTACATCAAACTCCTCCGCTAATCGATACAATAACCACAAAGCGATCCAATGGTGATCTGTAATCATTAAAGCATCAATATCTTCCTTAAAGCCACGATACCCAATCTGAAACTCCCATTGACCTAACATCACCTCAGCATTGGTCCCAAATAATAACAAATCAGCATCTAAACAAGCTTGTGCATGAGCTTCAACTAAATCTCTACCCGCTGTTCTTGCCGTTCCAATTCCACAATAATAAGGCCCCTGTGGTCCAGGATATCCATTCTCTGGCCATCCCAATGGATAATCATCTCGACTAAACAATGTATATTCTTGTTCAAATCCAAAAATTGCTTCCTGCTTACTCGCTCCCGCATCTAACACATTTCTTAAAACAGCTCTCGTATTTGATGGATGCACATTCCCCTTACTATCATATACTTCACATAATGCTAATATATTAGCGCCCCCTCTAATAGGATCCGCTACAAATCGCACTGGCTTTAATATACAATCCGAACTATGCCCTTCAGCTTGATTCGTTGATGATCCATCAAAACCCCAATCTGGAATTTGTTCTAATGTAATTGAATCGGATATTATCTCAATAACACGTGTTTTTGATCGAACCATAGCTGTTGGTTTTGCCCCATCAATCCAAATATATTCTACAAATACTTTCATAATTGACTCCCAAATAATTAACTTACACACTAAATATACACTATTTTATGTAAATTTTAAACATTTTGGTTGTCATTTTTTAATTATCCTCTAATTTAATGCCATTTTTTTAAAAAAAACAACTAAAAATTCAACATTCCCTTTAAATACCCATATATATCTTGACATTCACTTTCACTCAACTGAATTTTATATTCTTCACTCATATTTCCATGAGAACCATACGCTCTTACTGCTATCATTAACTCTTTACGTTTACTTTTCTGGTCGCCCTTTCTATTACAAACCTCATTTACGATATCCGATATTTCATTTGCTAAGTTATACACCATTAATTGCTTCCGTAATACGAGTTCAGATAACTTATTTTTCTCACATCCTTTTTTAAGTGTTCCATCTTTTTTTATTTCAGATAAATATATCGCTATATCTCTTTTTACCTTACTCACCTTTTCTTGCTTACTTCCCTTCTGAGCCATACTATCTCCAATGATGCGTGCTAATTCAAATTTCACTCTATCAGCAATTCCCCCCTGATCTCCTACACTTTTTATATCATTCACAGCATTTCTTACAAAAGAACTACTCTCGTTTTTCAATCTTTTGTTAATAAAAATATCCTTATCAATCTTATTTTTCATCATAAACCCTAATACATCTTCTACCAATTGCCTTACTGTCATTGCCTTTAAAATAAGAACCCCTAGTTCATAACATTGCTTAGCCCATATAAAAATAGAAAATGCTATCGTAGCATACCTAATATTATTTTCCCCTCCTTCCCTATCCATCATTTCATCAACAGCATTTATTGCCATCAAACACCCTATCTGAAATACTATTAATGCTCTATATTTTCTTAATACCTGATAAATAAATTTCTTATTTTTATTTTCCCATGGTTGAGACAACCGCTCTCCATGACTTATATCATCATCTTTTAGCGCCTTTTTACTATCTACATCTTTCAACTTACACTCTATTACTTCCTTGCTTATGTCGTCTTGTTCAAAACCATCTCTTTTGTTAATTATCACATCACATGCTTCTCTTTTATCACCCTCTTCCCCCGCATCATTCTCTTCTGCTTCGAACTTAAGCCCTTGCTCATCAACACCGCTTTCAACTCTTGCCACTTTACCATCTGTCACTCCAGATATAGTTTTAAATACTCTTCTTGAAACTTCTTCTGCTTTTTCTAATATCGTATTTTCTAGCAAATATTCTTCACCCTCTATCATCTTAACTAATTCATCTAAATTGGTTTTAATTTTTGCTAGTTTATTTTTTTTATTAGGCAATAATAATAATTCATTCTCAATTTTCTCAATTACAGGCTTTAAACTTGACATTCTTATGCATTTCTCTTTAATACAATCGTTTACTTTAAACTTAACTGTATCATTCTCTATTTTTAAATTTACAATCAACATCTTCCGTTTATTTCTATTTACTTCTATATACAACTTATTTACTTCTAATAACTCTTTATAATACTCCTCTATATTATTGATATATTTCAAAATATTACACTTACTGAGAACACCCTCTCCCCTGCTTCTATCTTTAATAGTATTATTAACACGACCTATATAATCTTTTAGCTGATCATCATACATCGAACTTGGATCTTCCAGAATATCAGACGTTGATGTAATACTCCCTCCATGCCTACTCTCTTCCAAATCTCCCCCCCAAGCATTTTTTACCATTTCTACAATGTACCCCAAAGTTAGCCCAGTATCTGGCCTAACTTCTATAACTAAGTTTTTAGTTTCAAGCTTACTATTTAACGTCTTCATTTTTTTACTTATATCCACACATGATTTATAAAGTTTCAAAAAATCATTTATATCTTCTACAGCGACATCATTCCCCCCTACTTTAAACTTACTTACCTGCTGAAAAATATCATCTACCTTAATACCATTATTATCATATAACCATTTCATCAATCTAATTTCACTTGTATTCTTCCACAGCGCTTCATTACAATCCTTAACAAGGTCTAGCCATTCTTGCCTATACACCTTGCGAAGATCATTAAACTGCTTAGCTGATTGGTAATGACGAAAAATATTTTGTGCTACACCTCTATCTACACCTTTTCCACTTCTTAGATCTTCCATGCTCTGCCTAAAAGGCTCTATTACAGGATTACTCATAGCATTCATTAATTGAACTACATAGCTCTTCTTATCAATATTGAGATCTTTATTTAATAAAGTCTTTAAAATATCACCCTTTCTCCTAAAATCCCAAACATCTTTTTCATTAAGTTTTACGTTCACTATTCTTAAAATATCGAACATCATCAAAAACGATTCTTCATCCTTATCAACACTCTTTACTTGTTGCTTTTTTTCTTCCAGACTTTCATTTAATTTCTGCAAATAACTTTCTACATCATTACTTAACATTGAATCTTTCACTAACCTTAACTTTACTAACTTCAACAAAGCCTTTTTCAATATTTTAGAATCAAAACAACCTGATAGCAGACTCCTTAAGTGTTTAATTTTTTTTCTACTATTATACCCACGACCTAGAGCTCCTATCTTAATAACAGCATCCTTTTTAATCTCTTCCTTTTTTCTTCGCCAGCTTTCTTGAACCAACATAACCCCTAATTTTTTTTCACCTAAATATTTTTCCAACTCTTGCAATAATAACGGCCTTTCTTGCTCATTTTTATTACATATTATTGTTAGCTCTTTTGCAATATATTTACTAATCTCTTCTTGTTCTTCCACAGGTAGAGAAATAGATAGACCGTTCTTAAATAAATCTATTATTTCATTTTTTTTCTCACGAAATATCCTTGGTAATTTATCATTGCTAAACCTCAAGTTTATTAATTCTCCCCAACTTTTCTTCTTAATCAATGAACTGAATCGTCGTATCAAGGTCCTGTTTTTATCTGGATCGCTAGCTAAAATATTACCATTAAATACATCTCTTTCATTTTCTTGAGGTACGTCTTGGGCAGAACATGTTGATTTCATGGATAATGGTCTCCTCCTATCCTTGCACTCAAGCTCTAGCACTATTGATTCACGATATGTTCTTCCAACTCCAAGATAAAAATACTCATCTGGCCCTCTTTTCCACACATTAAGATCAACCTTAAATTTTTTGTCCGCTTTACAAGACTGATCAAAAAGCGGCCCTACCTCATCTTTCTTATCAAGGATTATTAATAAATCAATATCATTTAAGTCCGCTATAGCTTTATCTATATCATGATTTTCAAAACTTGCCGGTTCAATCTCCAATGCACTCCCTAACAAATATATACTTCCGTTTTTATACTTATCTATCTTAGATATAACTTCAGGATATGCTTCTATTTTTCTAAGAACCCTATTTATAACACGCTTATTAAACTTATGCTTTATCTCACGAAAGCCCCTAACGTCCCCTTTCCTTAACTCTTCCGTACTACCCTTCCCTACAATACTAACCCCGCTATTTACAACTCCACCTAACATCCAATCCAATCCATAACGTTTTTTATATTTAAATTATAGTATAATTTTGGTTTTTTTTTAAATGATCATATTTTTATAAGATTTTTAGACTGATATTTTTTTAATCTGGCATGCCACAAACGTCATCAAAGGATATCCTTGCTAGATCCTTATATATTTTTAGTATCCTCTTCTATATTACGTTAATTACTTAAGATAGATTACCATGATCCAACATTCTTCATATTCATCCATGGATCTTTAAGAGGTAAGGCTTCTCCTTCTTGTAATAACTCGATTGATATCCCATCTGGAGATTTAATGAACGCCATTCTTCCATCTTTTGGAGGCCTATTGATTATGACATTATTATCCAATAGCCGTTGACACATCTCATAAATATTGGAAACCTCAAATGCTAAATGCCCAAAATTACGTCCCCCTAGATACTCTTCTGGATCCCAATTATAGGTTAACTCTAATAAAGGTGTTTTTGTCTCTTTTGCTTTCTCATATTGCTCTGATGTTGCTAAAAAAATTAACGTAAATCGTCCTTTTTCATTATCATAGCGCCTTACTTCTTTTAATCCCAAAATGTTACAATAAAAATACAAGGATTCTTCTATATTGTTAATACGAACCATCGTATGTAAATATCTCATTATTACCCTATTTTAAAGCTGCACGTTATATAATTCAGGTACTAATTGCCTAAATAGAATAATCTGATCTTTTTTAAATTTATTTTCTAGTTCTTTAATAAAAAAAACAGAATTCTTATAGAGCTTTTTTTTCATACTAAAAACCTCATTAACAACATCATCAATCTCATAATCTTCATAAAAACTCTTAATCATTAATCGGTTTAAAGAAACCTTGCTGACCACAATCTTTTCTTTAATTTTTAATTGCTTTTTTAAATATTTGTTATACTTTGAGGATATCTTCTTGATCTGTTTTTTTGTTAACGATAACTCCTCTTTTAAGATCTTAAAATTTATTTGAATCACCTCTTCTTGATCAAATACAATAGATCGTGTTTCTATTTGCTTATTTTTCTGATAGTTTAGTTCTTTTTTATCCTCCTCTGCTATTATTTGAGAGAACGATAAAATACTTAATATGGCTAATAAGACCCCTAATTTCTTACTCATGAATACACCTTAATCTTTATAATTGTATGTAGTATAAACTACACTCAAACTAGCTAGTAAGTCCAGTCATATTGTGAAAAGTCAGGCTTTCTCTTCTCCGTAAAAGCCACTCGTCCTTCTTGAGCCTCTTGTGTTCCATAGGCTAAACGAGTTGCTTCTCCTGCAAATAACTGTTGCCCTACTAACCCATCATCCGGCAAATTAAATCCATACTTTAACATCTTAATTGCTGTTGGTGATTTTTCATTAATTAGCTGTGCCCACTCTATAGCCTTATCCTCTAACTCTCCATGTGAAACAACCCCATTTACCATTCCCATATCAAAGGCTTCTTGTGCGGAATAGGATAGCCCTAAGAAAAATATTTCTCGTGCACGTTTTTGCCCAATTTGCTTAGCTAAATACGCTGATCCGTAACCACTATCAAAACTTGCTACATCTGGATCTGTCTGCTTAAAGATCGCATGCTCAGCTGAGGCTATCGTTAAATCACATATAACATGAAGCGAATGTCCTCCTCCAACAGCCCATCCAGGAACTACCGCAATAACAATCTTTGGTAAAAATCGTATCAAACGTTGCACTTCTAAAATATGTAAGCGTCCTACACTCGCTTTTGCTTCTTCTGAAGCATCATATTGATACCCTTGCGGCCCACGTATTCGCTGATCGCCACCTGAACAAAAGGCCCACCC
>CERS01047236.1_pt1 | contig 11813 bp, 14 predicted proteins | sample 356251 | NCBI WGS metagenome assembly CERS01 (sample SAMEA2621020, study PRJEB7988) | marine metagenome | isolation source: saline water (ENVO:00002010), including
AAATGGCGATTTTCAAAAAAAATGGTATATAAAAAGTTGCTAGGGGGGGTTTTTTAAAGCGAATAAATTAACTGACCTAGGTCACCTAGGCGATTAAATTAAAATAAAATCTCAAAAAAGGCAAAAAACACCAAAATGGTATATAAAAAGTTGCTAGGGGTGTTTTCGTATAGCATTTTATGTATATACCACTACATTCTTCTACGAACTAATATAACTTAGTATAAGTATGATGTAGGTATTAAACCGTAGTATCATTTATTATTTATAAATTGTTAATGTGATTCATACTAGATATATGTAGGAAATTACTGAATACCTACGAGGTATTATTGTTGTATTTTATTTATTTTAAATTCATTTTTTGAAAACCCATTTGAGATCGAAAAAACATGGAAATTTTGGATCCTGCGAAAAAAGTTTTAAAAAAGCATAAAAACGTGAATTTTGCCTACATCCAGTCACAATCCGGTTTTTACCATGGAAAAATATGTAGGGAGTTTATGGTAAGAGTTTTTATTTAGACCCGTTTTTTTGGACTCAGCCAGACCGCCCAAAAATAGGATGATGCAAAAAAAGTATGAAGAGGTGTTTTTGGACAAAAAACCCTCATTTTAGGGCACATGCTGTCAAGGTATAATTTGCAAAATAAAATTCAAAAAAACGGCGATTTTCAAAAAAAATGGTATATAAAAAGTTGCTAGGGGGCGTTTTTTCAATAGTTAATTTTAAAATGTCTAGGTGACCTAGGTGATTTTATGAAAATAAAATCACAAAAAAGGCAAAAAACACCAAAATGGTATATAAAAAGTTGCTAGGGGATAAAATATATCAAAACCGGAGTGTTTGCACCTATAGTTATGTAGTATATAATTTTATATACAGATTCATCTATGTAGGTGATATCCATAGGTTCTTGATATAAAATTAAACTTCTAAACTATATATATGTTTAAATATTCATGTACATATTGTCAATATTATACAAATAATAAATTTAATTTTCGGAAACATGTAGCAACTCAAAAACATTATAATAATATTGATCAGTATAATGATGGTAAAAAATGTAATTATTTAGAATGTGTAGATTGTAATTATATAACTACTTCGCTAAAAGATATGAATATTCATACGAAAAAACATAACCATCATTCAACGACTCATTATATAAAAGGCTTAGTGCAAGTCAATGAGAGATATCGTTGTGAGACTTGTAATAAGACATATAAATATATGTCAGGATATTATCGTCATAAAAATAATTGTATAGGTGATAATAATTTGGCTAAAATCTTAAAAAAGACGAATGAAAAATTATGTCAACGGATTCATAAACTGGAAACTACCCAAAATATAATTACAAATAACATAACAAATAATAAATTAGATATACATTTGTATCTTAATAATGAATGTAAAAACGCAATGAATCTCTCTGAATTTGTGGATAAAATAAAACTATCATTAGATGATTTATTATATACTAAAAATAATGGGTATATTAAAGGAATTACTAATATATTTGTGAAAAATATGCAGAATCTCTCTTTAACAGAGAGACCATTTCATTCTATACAAGATAAAAAATCCCATCAGTTTTATATAAAAGATAAAATGGGTTGGGAGTGTGATAAAAAAGAGGAACAGTTAGATAATAGTATAGATAATGTTTCCAAAAAGCAATTCCGAAAAATAAAAGAATGGGAAGCACAACGTCCAGATTGGAACACAACAGAAGAAGGAATTGATGAATATATGAAAATGGTACAGTCAATTATGGGTGGGCTAGATGAACATGAGAGATTACGTAATAAAAAGCAGATTAAAAAAGACCTGAAAGACAATTTTATACTTCATTAAAACGCACTGCCAAATGAGCCCCCTAGTGCTTCATTCGCTGCCATAAACCCTTGGTTCATAGGTTGGTTCATCCCTTGGTTCATAGGTTGTTGTGCTACAGGTTGCCCTCCTTGTTGTCCGGCATTTGGTATAATCTGCGCTAAATTTTGTTCTATTTGTTGTTGATGAGGAACATGTTGCGGTTGTAGAATTTGTTGTTGTTGAGCCGTATGTTTTTGAGGAGCCCCCAGTTTTTTACCGTCAATATAATCCCATAATCGTTCATAGATAATATTGGCCTTCTCTCCTAATCTGGTCTGGAGGCTTAATACAATAACTAGTGCGACTAATACAATATTGGTAATATTTAATTCGCTATATTTTAATTCGCTGTATGTAGGTATATATATGATGGCTTTATGGATTATATATAGCCCTAGAAACATGAAAACAGTTTGAAAGGCTACTTCGGCGCCTAATTCTAAACTACCCTTTGATTCGTCTACTTCAGGAATGATAGATTGTGTAGCTTTATTTAATAGAATGATTGGAATTAAAGCCATAAGTGAATATTGAATAATATTCGCCATTTCAGCTTTTGAATCTTGACCAAAATCAAATACTGAATTAAAGAAACCGAGGGATTTGCTATTTTCAATGTTGTCCATATGTTCTAATAAAAGAAATTAAAAATATAAAAAGAAAGAATTATATGTTGAAAAAGTTATGTAGCTATAATAAATTACGAGTAGGGATTATGCACGATGAACATCAGTATTTAAATCTTATAGGTGACATTTTAACTTATGGTAAGGAACAAGACGGTAGGAATGGAGTAACTAAAGCTATTTTTGGGTCGGCTATGCATTTTTCACTGGCAGATGGCGTTGTGCCTTTTATGACGACTAAGCGATTAGCTTGGAAAACTTGTCTTAAAGAGTTACTTTGGTTTATTAAAGGAGATACCGATAATAATAACCTAAAGAACCAAAATGTTCATATATGGGATGCTAATGGAAGTCGCGATTTTTTGGATAGTCGTGGATTAACAACTAGAGAAGAAGATGACCTTGGACCAATATATGGGTTTCAGTGGAGACATTTTAATGCGGAGTATGATACTAGTCATACTGATTATAGTAATAAAGGTATAGATCAACTTAAAATAATAATTGATGCACTTAAAGACCCTAAAGTAAGACATTCTAGAAGATTACTATTAACAGCATGGAATCCGTGTCAATTAGATGAAATGGCTTTACCACCATGTCATGTTTTAGCACAATTTTCAGTTATAGAGGATGGTAAATTATGTTGTTCATTATATCAAAGAAGTGGTGATGTGGGATTGGGTGTGCCATTTAATATAGCTTCTTATAGTTTATTAACTCACATTTTAGCTAAACATTGTGGGTTAGAAGCACATGAATTTTATTATTATATAGGAAACACTCATATCTATGATGATCATTATCAACCACTTATGGAACAAATAAAACGAAAACCATATATATTTCCTAAATTAACTATATTAAAGAGTTATGAATCCATAGATAATTATACTCCTGAAGATTTTAAAATAAATGACTACCAATATCATCCATCTATTAAAATGAATATGCGTAAATAGTTTAAATATATATACTTTTTATTTACTATAATGAATCGGCGGCACATAAATACACGACAACGACAACATATAGCTAATACATCTCAACAGTCATACATTAAACCATATGTGTCTCAAAACACTGAACAGTTAACTTTAGAAAATAGTATAAAACAAATAGAGGTTAAAATGGATTTTTTATTAGAACGATTAGACACCTTACAATATAAAATTTTACAAATGGAGTTTATAAGCACTGATATAAATAGTCATTCACAACAACTAGAATTATTAAAAAATAAAGTGATGGAAATGTCTAAGCAAAATGCTATAGAAAATATATTTAAAGATGTTATCAATTTAAATGAGCAAAGTGATATACCGGAAGATAACCTGGAAGATAAACAGAAAGATAAACAGAAAGATAAACAGGAAGATGAACAGGAAGATGAACCGGAAGATGAACCGGAAGATGAATCGGAAGATAAACTGGAAGACGAAGAGGAAGATGAATCGGAAGATAAACTGGAAGACGAAGATGAACCTAATATATTATTTAATTTAAAATATAAAGTATTAAAACCTTCCAGTAAATAATAATATATGTTATATATTGTTGTAATTATATTGATATGTTTGCTTTATATACATATTAAATATTATATAGATTATGCTAAAACAGAACAAATTTATGAACTATCTAATATAGCAACATTAGATAAAATAACTTATCTAAAACACCCAGTAACATTTACATATGCAATTAATAAAGTATATTCATTACAAAAGATAAATGTAGTAGATATATCAAATAATTACAATGAAATAGTATTAAAACATAAGAAAGCAAAAAAATTACTTAAATTATCAAATTATTATAGTCAATATAATAAAATAACTAATAAACTAAATGATACGTTATTTAAACCAATAACAACTATTCAATCAGAATATGATATATTATTTGGTCCAAAAGATATTACAACTAGATTGTCTTCGGAATATGCTTACAGAACAATATTGGTAGTTATTGATGGTAATATAGATATTACTCTTATTCATCCTAAATATAGTCATATGTTAAATGAACAACTTAATTGTAAGCATCTAATAAGAGAATCTGGTTATAATATATGGAATAAAAGTACACCAAATCATAATACTCTACATCTTAAAAAAGGAACAGCACTATCAATACCTATGTATTGGTGGTGGAGCATTAAGTTTGGTCCTCAAGCTATGGTGTATAAATTTAAATATTATACATTTATGAATCAGATAGTCATACTACCTATATTAGCACAAATATGGTTAAATAATTGAATATGTAAATATATACATATATAATGTGTAATGTCTAAATATATATTACACATTAAGAGAGATTATAGTGAATATTGGTTATATAGTAATATTGGAAATGTAGAGTTAACTTCAGTTCATAAAACATTAGATATAACAAAATTATTAACCGGTGATATACTTGATAATAATTTTGAATTAATAGATTCTCCCATGAAAGATATGATTATTCCGGCTATTATTAAATTAGATAAACCCTTTAAGCATATGGGAAATAAAATAGTTTATAAGTGTTATCCAGATAATAAGTTATTTCCAGTATTTTTAGTAAAAAAATCAATTAAAAAAAAGTTTCAAAAATATAAAACTAACCAATATGTAATTATTCGTTATAGTGAATGGAATGAAAAACATCCTTATGCTACAATAATTGATACAATTGGCGAAATAAATATATCAAATACGATTCGGTATTTACTTTACACAAAAGATATACCTACAAGACCATTTAGTTTTATAAATAAACAGCCTATGATTAAATACAACAATCTAACAACACAATTAGATACAATATTTACTATAGATCCGATTGGAAGTCGCGATTTAGATGATGCCGTAAGTATAAGAAAACATGGGTTACAGTATAGTGTAATAACCTATATTTCAGATGTAGTAGCTGTTCTAGAATACTATAATTTATGGAACCATCTTACATTACAAGTAGCAACACTTTATACCTGTGATAAGATATATACAATGTTACCAACTAGTTTGTCTAATGATATATGTAGTTTATTAGAAGGTAATTTACGAAAAGTAATATGTACAGAGTTTATTATAGAAGATAATATAATTAAGGATGTAAAATTCTATCCTAAAACAATATATATTACAAAAAACTATAGTTATGAAGAAGATAGTTTATTAAATTGTAAACAGTATCAAACATTATATCATATCATACAAACACTTCAACTCCCATTTAAATATACTATTAAAAATAGTCATGATGTAGTAGAAGTATTAATGATACTAACAAATTATTATAGTGCAAAAGAATTGGCTAAAAAACAAGCAGGAATATTTCGTAAGGTAGACTATAAGGAATCAAATGAGACTGGAGAACTAGAAGAGTTTTTGTCTAGATGGAAGTGGATGAAGAGCGAATATGTTGTGTATGACCGTTCATTATATAATAATTTAGAACATGATATGTTACAGTTAGATATGTATACACATGTGACTTCTCCTATACGTCGTTTAGTAGATATTTTAAATCAAATTATTCTTTACAATAATATTTCGGATACTGCAAGAGTATTTTATAAAAGATGGATAGATAATATAAATGCAATAAATAAATCTATGAAAGCAATAAAAAAAATAGAAAGATATTCTACTATATTATATCATGTAAACTCTTTTCCTGAACAAATATATACTGCATATATTTTAGACAATAATCAAGTGTATATACCTGAACTACAACAAGTATATAAATTAACAGCGATAGGATATGTGCATGAAAAAATTACAGTAAAAATTTATATATTTTGGAATGACTATAAACAAAAAATCAGATTAATGCAGATTAAGGAATAGGATGTATGTTTGGAAACTCAGGCCGCATACATAATATATTTTTTTCTAATGGGGCTAATTGTCCAGAATATAAACATATTATTTTTCCATGAAGTTTAAAATGTCCTTGATTTTCTCCACTCCATGTAGTATATTTCCAACTATATATTGAGGGAGGATTATTACATGGAAAACAAGCGATAGTATCATAATTAAATATATATTTTTTTTCTCCACAAATAGCACAATATAAAGTATCTCGCGGCTTAAATTTAAGAGTTAGAAGAGTTCGTGACAATTTCCATGATTTAATATCTAATTTTGATTTCCAAATATCTCTAGTAGCCCATAAATAATCTTTAATAATACAGATAATTTCTTTAGGTAAAGAGTTAATATTCATTATATAATTTATTCATTAACATCTATATTGATTAAATCTACTTCCGGTTCACTAGTATTTGCTTTATGAACAATTTTATTTTCTTCTGAACGAGTTAAAATAGTTAATATTTTTTCTTGATTATCATCTATTTTTTTTAAGTGTTTTAAAATTTGTTGTAGTATTGGTTCATCCTTATTACGTTCTTCATTTATTTGTGAAACATGTTTTAATAAATCTATAGGTGTGTCTTCAATTGAATCCGCAAAATTAATTTCGTTTGGTGGAGCAAGATTAAATTCATTAAATTCAATTGTTTTTTTATTAAAATTATCTAATAATTCTTCTTTGCGATTATTTATAATGTCTTCTCGTTTATATGGTATATTTATAGAATTTAATCGTTTAATAAACTCTAATATAAATTGTTTATTTTTGTCTAGCACTGAACCCTGACTGGTTTTATCAACCTCAATAATTAATGAATCAAATAATGTTTTAATTTCACCAAATTGTGAATTATTAAACTTAGCAAAATATTGTTTGTCATACAATAATTTCCATAACAATCGTTTATTATTATCACTATTCATATAGAACATATTATGTAAGTATTTAATATATTAATCAAAAGATAATGTTATTTTAACATGTTCTTTAATAATACTTTTACTCGCAGAAATAGATAGTTCTTCGCGTTTTTTCCTACTATTATCTTTATTAGATTTTGAACTACTGTTACGATTGTTCATATCATGTTCTATATCCTTAATATTTTCTTCAATATATTCTATAATTTTATTTTCAATAGCCCATTTAAAAAAATTAAGTTGTCCAATTGTAGTCATTATTTCTACGTCATTATATGGAATACTAATTCTATCCCATCTACAAAAAGGGTCAAACCGTTTTTTTGAATATGCTTTAAGTTGTAATTTATAATCATTGTATACATTAAACCGTTTATTATTTATGGTATATGCTATAAAATGTTTTTTAGAGTAGTTTGTGGTAAACCAGTCAATAATTCGTAAAGAAATAGCAGAATTACCATTAATAATATTTAACATTTTAGAAAAACTATTTGTAGTTTCATACCATTTACATAATTTTGTAAATAATAAGTTATTTTGTGTACCATATGTAGTAGACATGGAATATATTCTATATATACATTTAAGTATTTAATAATTAGAATTTTGTGGTATAAGAAATTGTTCTTGGGTTGTAATATCTTTAATATAATTTTTTTCTACTAAAAATGGATTAATTGAACGGTTTGGTATAATCTCTCTAATACTAAGTCGTTTATTTTGTTCTTCAACCTTATTAGATTTAATGACATAATTTTGGTTATCAATTGATTTTGTTCGCATAGATTTCTCCATATAACTTCCATTGGTCCATGTAGTCATAAATATATATTAAGAATATATATTTATATTATATAATGGAACTAAACCAAGTATTAAAAATAAATAAACATACAGCAGGAAAAGAAATAGATATTAATATGTTTTTATCACAAGAAGGGAAGCACCATAAAAAAGAGGGATGGAATAAATTGAGTAGAACGATGAAGTTACATTTATTAAATACATATGCAGATAATTATGGTAAAACAGATAAATTAACAGTAGAAGATATAAAGCAATTGAAATTATTTTTGCGAAATAATCTATTGACTACAAAATTATTAAAGGTGAAAGATGTAGTATATAATAAAGAGGAACAAAAAATAGAGCAAATTACTCCTTTATTATTTAAAAATAATAAATTTATATTGGTTAGAAATAAAACTAAAAAAAATAAAAATTGATGTAGAGGAATTTTATAATATTATGTTATGGAGAATTTGGAATATTTATCTCATATGTTAGATGAATTATTAAAATCAGATTATACAATTATAACTCGTGAAAATTATATGACTATAATTCTGGAAAATTTAAAAGAAATTTATTTTGCTACATTTGATAAAATAATTAGAGAACAAGAGGTATATGTGGCTATAAATTATTATTTTAGTTATATGATACCTCTTCGTTCATATCATCACATGCGGCATAGAATGAATATTAGCCTTGTAGATAAAAAACACATTGAATATTTGAAATGTATTCCTCAACCCGAACAGCGTACTACAGAGTGGTACAATTCTAGATATAATATGATTACAGCTAGTAATGCTTGGAAAGCTCTAGAAGAAGGAAAATTATTAAATAGTTTTATATATGGAAAATGTGCTCCATTAAATGTAGAAAAATATAGTAGCGTAAATATGGGTAGCCCAATGTATTGGGGACAGTTATTTGAAGATGTGTCGATAGAAATATACGAATGGAAATATAATACTAAGGTAGATGATTTTGGTTGTATTCAAGATAGTAATTTTTCCTTTTTAGGTGCGTCGCCGGATGGAATAAACGTGGATGAGATGAACCCTTTATTTGGACGTATGTTAGAAATTAAGAATATAGTGAATAGAGAGATTACAGGAGAACCTAAAAAAGAGTACTGGGTTCAGATGCAAATGCAGATGAATATCTGCAAGCTAAATGAATGCGATTTTTTAGAAACTAAATTTGTAGAATATGACTCATTTGATAAATTTATGGAGGATGGTGATTTTAATTATACAAAAGAGGGTAAAATGAAAGGTATAATTATGATATTTTTAGATGAAGGAAAACCTGTGCATGAATATCTGCCCTTATTAAGTACATTTGAAGAGTATAAAAATTGGGAGTCAGAAAAGATGAAACTACATCAAAATAAAATGTGGTTAAAAAATATGTACTGGAGGTTAGATAAATGGAGTTGTGTGTTAGTTTTACGAAATAAGCAATGGTATAATCAGGCACTACCTATATTTAAAAAAGTGTGGAATATTATTAAGAAAGAAAGAGTTGATGGCTATGAACATCGGGCGCCTACACGACAAAAACGTAAAGCTGGGAGTAAATTGTTTAATGGTTGTATGTTAACACAACAGGGAGTTAAGGTTATAAAAAAAGCAAGTATTTTTAATATAGAGACAGAGGTACTATAGGAAGGATATATGAATAGTATATTTTTAATAATAAATATATAAAATTGATACCTAAATATATAAAATTGATACTTAAATAGTATTGATACCAAGATAATATAATGAATCTTCAAACAACCTGTCAAGTAAACATTTCTTCGCGTAAAATTAAAGACTGCCGAGAGATCGCTCAATATTTAAAACAATTAAATATTGCAGGAAATGTTATACCAAATTCAACTATTGTAAAAAAAGATGGTAAGATGATATATGAAATAGGATGTACAATAACTTATTCATGTAATGTAGCTAAAATGTATGATGAGTTATGGCAACCATTAAAGAAGAAATATAGTCTAGGATGTGCATATGTAGATGTTAAAAGTAATTTTCAGGGGTGTATTTATGATTTATATCGTAAAACAAATTGTCCTGGTTAAATAAGTAAACCGAGATTATTTACAAAATATATATATTTACATACTAGATAACCTTTCATTACATAAGTTTACATAATTAGAATTAATTTCATAACCTATAAAATTAATATTTTCTTTTTTTGCGGCAACACATTCACTACCGGAACCAGCAAATGGAACAATTAATAATGTATTCTCGTCTTTTTTAGCAGCTTTAATTAATTTTTCACATAAGGCTAATGGTTTTTGAGTAGGATGATCTACCCGTTCTTTTTTACCTGCGCCACCGGCAAGTGCAGATAATTTAATTACATCACGAGGTAGTGCTCCATTTGCATGGGCTGTATATGTAGTTTCTTTATTACCATTACTGAATCTGCCTTTAGTTGCTTTTCTCGCTTTTCCGGCTGAATTTTTTAGAAATGCCTTTGTGTATGGTTCTCTAACCTCATCACGATTAAAATGTGGCTTACCTTTACTACAACATAAAATACTTTCATGTGTACGCTGCCAATGATTTAGTGAAGGGGTCACTTTATTGGTATAGTGCCAAATAATCCATCTAACATGAATAGTTATTCTAACACGAATAAATGCTAGTATTTCACTAAAACCGTATATATATAGAGTTCCATCAGGTTTTAAAATACGAATACACTCAGTAATCCATTCATCGCACCATAAAAGGTATGTATTCATATCTTGCTTATCACTATCATTACCGAAGTTTTTTCCAATATTATATGGCGGGTCGCAAATAATAATATCAACTGAGTCGGATTTAATGTCTTTCATTTGAGTTATACAATCATCGTTTATAATGTGTTGTATTTTAGAGGAGGTAGTTTCTTCCATTAAAATGGTATCTAGGATTAAATTTTAAATCAATTTTTATTTTAATGAAAAAAAATTCACTTAAAATAATTAAATAATATATATTATGTTTAAGGTCTATAAACGGGATGAGTCTATTGAAGATATGGATGAACAAAAAATAATGAATAGGATTAAAACAATTTCTGTAGTTCATAATATATCAGTTCCATTGGCTCCTGTATGTTTAAAAGTAATGGAACAGTTATCTGATAATATTTCTTCTGAGAGAATTGATGAGTTGTTAGCAGAACAACTAGTGTCTGTTTCATCAAATGACCCGGATTATGGACGGTTAGCAGCAATTATTGCGATATCTAATTTACATAAAAAAACAGATACTAGTTTTAAGACAGTGATATCTAAGTTATATCATTATAAGAATAATGGAAAACATAACCCATTAGTAAGTAAAAAAGTGTGGAACATCGTATCAGACTCATGGGAACGGCTTGAATCTGAAATAAATTATGAAAACGATTTTTTATTAGACTATTTTGGTTTGAAAACATTAGAACGAGCATATTTATTACGCATGGATGATATTATTATGGAGAGACCTCAACATATGTGGATGCGTGTGGCATTAGGTATTCATGGGAGTGATTTAGACAAAGTATTTGAGACATATCATTGTATGTCTCGTCTGGAGTTTACTCATGCTACACCAACCTTATTCAATGCTGGTACGCCTCGTCCCCAGTTAAGTTCATGTTTTTTGATTGCCATGGAGGATGATAGTATAGCGGGTATTTATAATACATTATCAAAATG
>CERS01316471.1_pt1 | contig 11813 bp, 8 predicted proteins | sample 356251 | NCBI WGS metagenome assembly CERS01 (sample SAMEA2621020, study PRJEB7988) | marine metagenome | isolation source: saline water (ENVO:00002010), including
GAAGAAGAATCTGAAGAAGAAGAATCTGAAGAAGAAGAATCTGAAGAGTCTGAAGAAGAATCCGAAGAAGAAACAGACGATAATAAAATGAAACGAATACAAGAATTAAAAGAGAGTGAAGCCATTAATTCTGGTGGAAATAATAACACTTTTCTTTATCCAAATATAAATGATGAAAATTTTAACATTAAAATAGCCAAACGCAAAGAATTTTATGATACTACATACAACGGAAATATATATAAAAATATAGAGGAAAGATCTGAACAATTATGTAATGCAACATTTGAATTATCGCCACACCAAGTATTTGTTAAAAACTTTTTATCCTCTCATACACCATACAATAGTTTATTATTATATCATGGTCTTGGTTCGGGAAAAACATGTTCTGCAATTACTGTAGCAGAAGAAACGAGGGAATATATGAAACAGGTTGGTAAAAGTAATAGAATAATGATAATAGCTTCACCAAATGTTCAAGAAAATTTTAAGAAGCAGTTATTTGATAAGACCAAATTAGAAAAGGAGAACGGACTTTGGAATATTACATCTTGTGTTGGAAATAAATTATTGAGAGAAATAAACCCCGTGAATATGAAAGATATATCAAAGAAAGACATAATAAGTAAAATCGAATTACTAATAAAAAAATCATATATTTTTATGGGCTATATTGAATTTGCTGGATATATAACAAAATTATCCAATGTAAATAGCGAGGATAATAGTAAAAATACATCAAGATTAATTAAGAAAAAATTAAATAATAAGTTTCGTGATAGGTTAGTTATTATAGACGAAGTACACAATATTAATTCGGCAACCGAAAATACAAAGAAACGCGTTGCAACCGAATTATTAAAATTAGTAAAAAATGTCGATAATATGAAATTACTACTCTTGTCTGCAACCCCAATGTATAATAATTATAAAGAGATTACATGGCTGATTAATTTAATGAACTTGAACGACAATCGAGCCACTATTAAAACAAATGAAGTATTCGACAATGATGGTTATTTTAAAGAGTCTGACAATGGTGAAGAGATTGGTTATGAATTATTAAAAAGAAAAACAATCGGTTATGTTTCATTTATTAGAGGAGAGAATCCTTACACATTTCCATATAGACTATGGCCAAGTATGTTTTCTCCTGAAAATACATTTCAAAATAAAACTTATCCGAGAAATCAATTAAATGGAAACACAATTTTAGAAGATTTAAATGTAATAGATGTTTATTTAACAAATATTGGTGATTATCAAAAACTCGGTTATAATTATATAATTAATAGATTGAAAGATGGTTATTTTAATAGTGGGAGAGACGACGTAATGCCTGATTTTAAAAATATGGATAGTTTCGGATATACTTTGTTGCAGAAACCATTAGAAGCACTAAATATTATTTATCCGGATGATAGAATTGACAGCAAAGAACCCAATTTTAATCCAATTGACATTGTTGGCAAAGAGGGGTTAAATAGAATAATGGCATACACAGAAACCTTATCACCACCATCTAAATATAACTATGAATATAAAACAGAAAAATATGGCAGAATATTCTCTCCGGATATCATTGGTAAATACAGCAGTAAAATAAAGAAGATTTGTGATAATATTGTAAATTCTACCGGTGTCGTATTAGTATATTCGCAATATTTAGATGGCGGCGTAGTTCCATTAGCGCTTGCTCTCGAAGAGTTAGGATTCATAAGGGGTGGTGGCGGAAAATCATTGTTAAAAAATAAACCGGCAGAAAATAAAGTATTTAACATTGATGGTAATAATCATCAAGCAAAATATGTTATGATTACTGGTGACAAAAAATTATCTCCTAATACTGGTAACGATATTAATATATTAACAAATATTGATAATAAATACGGTAAAAATATAAAAGTAGTATTAATATCACAGGCAGGCACAGAAGGATTGGATTTTAAATTCGTCAGACAAGTTCATGTTATGGAACCGTGGTGGCATATGAATAGAATAGAGCAAATTATTGGCAGAGCAGTAAGAACATGCAGTCACAAAGATCTTCCGTTCATTGAGAGAAACGTAGAGATTTATCTTTACGGAACGTTATTGGACGATACTGATAGCGAAGCAGCCGACCTTTATGTATATCGACACGCTCAGTTAAAAGCACTGCAAATAGGGCGTGTTACGAGACTGTTAAAAGAAGTATCTGCAGATTGTTTATTAAATATATCACAAAGCAATTTCACGCAAGAAAATATGAATCAAATAGTAAAACAAAAAATATCAAGTGGTCCCATTTTAGATTATCCACTTGGCGATAAACCATATACATCAACATGTGATTATATGGAAAAATGCCAGTATACTTGCAATCCTGATAAACCTGTGACCGATGCCGATGTAGTTTTAAATACTTTAAATGAAAACCATATATCAGTTAATAATGATATTATAATTAGGAGGATTAAAGACTTAATGAAAGAAAAATTTTTTTATAGAAAAGATCAACTAATAACAAATATAAATTTAATAAAAAAATATCCGTTGATACAAATTAATTCTGCATTAATACAATTAATAGAGGATAAAAATGAGTTTATTTCGGATAAATATGGTAGGTTAGGAAATCTAATAAATATTGGCGATTTATATTTATTTCAACCACTCGAATTAAATAACAAACAAGTATCTTTATATGACAGGTCGACACCCATAGATAAAAAAAATACATTGATTAATATATCTGGAACAAAATTAAACGATAGTGACCCGATAACAAATAAAGAGAAAGGTAAAAATAAATTAAAAGAACTAAATAAATTATTCAACCGTGTAAAACAAGATAAAAAACTGGGTCAATATGATAAATGGTATAATAATTATAATAGTGTATTAATTAAAATACTTGAAAGCGAATATATTGAAGGTTTAGGTATAACGCCAGACATTATGGATGATATTTTAGTAGCTCATATAATAGAAGAGAATGATTTAAAATCAAACATATTAAATAATAAAAACGACGAAGATTTAGAAGGTTTCGAAGAGAAAATAAAGAAATATTTTACTGTATTAAGTAGTAAAAGAGAGATCGAAGAGGAAAATATGAATAAAATATTTGGTTTCAACGCTAAATTGGGAAATACATATGTTTCTAAAGTAAAAAATATAAATAATACAACAGAGAAAGGTTCGACAATTAAAAATAAAAATTCCAATGAATTAAATGTAATATTAAAACTAATGAAAATGCCCGATGAATTTATGGATAATTACAAATTAGAAGAAAAGCGTGTTCTCGTAGAATTATTATTGAGAATATTTAATACTATAAATTATAATGATAAAACTTGGTATTTAACTAAAAATGAATATAATACTTTGTATGATTTTATGTGATTTGTGAAAAATTGATATTAATTTAAGAATAATATGATATTAATATAAAATGAATTCCAGTAAAATACAAAATAAATCAACATTAAAAAAGGATGTTAAAGAAATATTTTATAAAGGCGCAATAAATAAACAAATATCCCTCTCAATTGTTAATATTGGCGATAACTTAAAAAATACAATCGAACAGGTTATTTCTAAAGAAATAGAAGGCAAATGCATAACAGAAGGTTACATTAAACCCGGGTCAATAAAATTAATATCATATTCGAGCGGTTTAATTGATGGAGAAAATATTGTATTTACTGTATTATTAGAATGCTTAATATGTTATCCAACAGAAGGCATGATAATTAATTGCATGATTAAAAATATTACAAAAGCGGGAATTAGGGCACAAACAAATGATGAACCGAGTCCAGTAATTATATTTTTAGCAAAAGAGCATCATAAAAATATAAAATCATTTACATCATTAAAAGAAGAGGAGAACATACAAATTAAGGTAATTGGACAACGTTACGAATTAAATGACAAATATATATCAATAATCGGCGAATTGATAGAAAAGAAAAGAAGTAAACAATTTAGTAAAAAGAAATTAGTAATTAAAAACTAATAAAACTATTAAATGATAATTAAAAATATATTAAATGTTTTTTAATTAGTAATATAAATAACATGGATGTTGATAAATTAAAATTTATACGCGACAATATTGAAAAGTTAGATAAAAACAATCATATAGATATTTTGCGATTACTTGTAAAAAATGATGTTTTTATAAATGAAAATAAAAACGGTGTCTTTATAAATTTGACAGATTTATCAAACGATATAATTAATGATATGGAAAAATATATCAATTATGTTAGCGAACAAAAAATAGACCTTGATTATATTGAAAATCAAAAGGATGTCCTTGAAAATAAATATTTTAAAGATAATAAAGAATTAAATACATAATTATTAAAATCATATTTAATAATTATGAGTATTTGTAGTAATAATACGAATGGCGATTTAAATATTTTATTAAATAATATGAAAAAATATATGTTATTTGACGATAATATATCATTATTTAAACGCAATGATAATGATATAAATAAGAATTTTTTTAATAAAAAATTTGGTAACCAAAATGAAAATAGTCATCATAAAGACGATTGTAAAAATCAAGATCCAGACCCAGAATTTTTTTATATTAATAAGAATGATCAGTTATTCTGGTGTTTTTATATAATCAAAAATGGTTATGATAATTATGAAATAAATAAAAATAATAGTTTCTACTTAGAAAAAAGTATAAAAATTAACTCAATAGAAAAATTGCGAGAGAAAAAAGATTTGCTCAAAATAAATAAGTTAAAATTAAATGATATTGAAAATGAATTAGCAAACGAAAAATTAATTACCATCAAAGGTTTTATTGCTTTATTATTAATTAACGATTTGAATGTATTTTATGTAGGAGACAGCATATTTTACAAGTTTATTAGTAACAACGACAACCAAAATTTCATAGTGAAATATAATAAACAAATAAAAAAACTTGGGGTAACTCTTAACGATAACAATGACACAAATAAATATATTAAAAATATTACAGAAACCAAAATGGAATTATTTGATATTACAAAACAAATAAAGGGTATATCTTCATATAAATTGGGAGATTTGCAAGATATATGTAACAAATTAAAAATTACTATAAAAGATAACGATAATAAAAATTTGAAAAAAACATTACTATACGAAACAATATTAATAAAATTGAAAGAAGATAGTATAAATAATATAAGTTAAAATATATATATAATGTCAAAAAATGACAAATCGAAACAACTACATAATTTAGTCAATATATATTTAGAGAATTCTATTGGTCGCAATTATCGTGACGGCTCTCTTGAATTAGAAATTCGTTTTGGAACAAAGCGTGGCTATAAAAAATTAACGCGCATAAATTATGAAAATGTAATTAAACGAATGTTATTTCTTAATTTTAAAAGAGAACGTCCGGAACATTTTCTAAGAATAATGAGCGAATATATTGATATAAATACCGGCAGCACAAGAATATCCAATGTAAGAACAAAGATAAATGGTATTCATAACGTGTCGGATTATTGTAGAAATAATAGTTTAAAAAATGGTAATGACGATTTTATTTGTGATTTTGAGCAAAAATCTTATATGAAGGACAATACCAATCAAAATATTTATCCAATCGATTTCGACGATTTCAATTTTAGAGCATCATTGCAAGTAGAAAATAATATTAGTTCAAATTCAAAAATAGTAAAAGAAATGGTGTCTAATTGGAATGATAAAGTCAAACTATTTAGATATATTAATCGCTGTAGCTTAATAAGTGATGACTATCCTGTCAGAGTTGATGTAAGCATTGTTAAAAGTTCAAAGGATAAATCACAAAACATTTATAAGTTTTTAGATTCTAAAATATTAGATTCAGAACAAGAATATGAAATAGAAATAGAATTAGAGAAAAACAAGGTTGGACCCGGAACTAAATTTGATACGGCCGACAAAGTTACAAAGGCAATCAGAGAGGTTATTAAAATAATATTATCTGGTATTCAATCAACTAATTATCCGGTTTCTATATCTGAACAGGATGGTGCTAAGATGGAATATATGAAAATATTATGGGGAAAAGAGTATCAAGGCAGAAATATATACCCTAATAATTTTGTTGGTCCATCATCTTTTACGTTGCAAATGGAAAATATAATTCCGATTAATAAGGATTTGGATATTGCGAATATTAACGACGATTACACTGTTACAGATAAGGCGGATGGTGATCGTAAATTATTGTTCATTTCATCAAAAGGAAAAATATATTTAATCGATACCAATATGAATATACAATTTTCTGGAGCAAAAACAAATAACAGCGATCTACTAAATTCGATAGTAGATGGTGAGCATATATTAAATGATAAAAAGGGCAATTTTATTAATTTATATGCTGCCTTTGATATTTATTACATTAATGGCGACGATGTAAGAGGGTTTGAATTTAGTTCGAATGATCCACAAGATCTGGAAACAAAATTTCGTTTATCAATGCTGACAAATTTTATTAAAAAATTAAATCCGGTATCTATTATTAATAATCAAAAATCTCCATTACGCATCGAGCGTAAAAAATTCTACCTCGCAAGCGAGTCTAATAACATATTCAATGGTTGCAACATGATATTGGGAAACATCCAAAAGAATGTTTACGAGTATGAAACAGATGGTTTGATATTTACGCCTTCTAAACTACCGGTTGGTGTTAATAGTAGAGATAAACGCCCTGGAAAACCCATGAAAAAAACATGGGAACATTCGTTTAAATGGAAACCGCAAGAATTTAATACAATAGATTTCCTTGTAACAATAAAAAAGGATGAAACGGGCGAAGATTTAATACAAAACTTGTTTAAAACAGGCAAAGACATGGGCAATATTTCCCAATTAAAACAATATAAAACGGTCATACTAAGAGTTGGTTTTGATGAGAAACAGCACGGGTACATAAACCCGTGTCAAAATGTTATTGATGATAATTATGATGATATTGAAAATAAAGATAAGAATGATAATTACCGCCCTTTACAATTTTATCCTACTAATCCGGTTGATAATGAAGCTGGTATATGTAATATTTATTTAAAAGAAAGTAATACTGGAGACAAAATCATGTTAACCGAAGAAAATGAAATTATTGAAAATAATACCATTGTTGAATTCAAATATGATAAAACAAAAGATAAAGGATGGAGTTGGGTCCCATTAAAAGTCAGATATGATAAAACCGCAGAATTTAGAGGGGGTGGGCGCAATTATGGTAATCCATATCACGTTGCTAACAGTAATTGGCACACGATCCATAATCCTATAACGGAAGAAATGATTACTACTGGAAATAATATACCAGACGATATTGAAGACAACGATGTCTATTACAGAAATAGTAGAAGAATCATTGGTACAAACTCTTTAAAAGATTTTCATAATAAAGTTGTTAAAAGAATGCTTATAACAAATGTAAGTGAAAAAGGAAATACATTGATTGATTTGGCGGTTGGTAAAGGAGGCGATCTTTCAAAGTGGATTTCTGCCGGATTAAAATTCGTATTAGGTATAGATATATCTCGTGATAATATTGAAAATCGCAAAGATGGCATATGTGCAAGATATATTAATAATAAAAAGCAAAATAAATATATCCCAAAAGGGTTGTTCGTTCATGGCAACGGTTCTGTTAATATAAGAAACACCGATGGTATATACACCGACAAAGATAAACAGATTGTGAAAGCAGTTTTTGGTGAGGGCGCTAAAGATGTTAAAGAATTAGGAAAGGGGGTTTATAATGCTTATGGTATTGGTGAGGAAGGTTTTGACATATGTTCGATACAATTCGCACTACATTATATGTTCGAAGATCAACAAACTCTTCAAAATTTCCTTCGAAATGTAAGCGAAACAACAAAAGTGGGGGGATATTTTATTGGCACAAGTTACGACGGACATATTATGTATGATAAATTACTAACCAAAAAAAAGGACGAGTCTGTTGTTATTGTTGAAAACGACATTAAATTGTGGGAGGTAACTAAAAAATATGATCGCGATCGTTTTAATGACGATAGTTCTTGTGTAGGTTATGCAATTGATGTATACCAAGATTCTATTAATAAAATGGCCAGAGAATATCTGGTTAATTATAAATATCTTACGCGAGTATTGGAAAATTACGGATTTGTTTTAGCCCCATTAGAGGAAATTAAAAAAAAGAATTTACCTTCAAATACCGGACTGTTTAGCGATATATTTAAAAAATTAGAGGGTGATATTAAGAAAAATAAGAAAAATAAGGAATATGGTGATGCTGCTAACATGACCGTTGGTGAAAAGAAAATATCGTTCTTAAATAGATATTTTATCTATAAAAAAATTAGGAATGTAAATGCTAAGGAGGTTGCTATGGGGTTATTAAACCAAACCTATGATGATGAATTAACACAGAATGAAGAAACAAATAAAATTAAAAGTGCTGTGGAGGATGATGTCAACGACGATGTTAAAGATGACGATGTTAAAATAAAAATAGGGAATACAAATACTGTTATTGATAAATCTCAATTAGGAAAGACTGAAGAGTCTGAAACGGTACAGTCTGAAACGGTAGAGTCCGAAACAACAGTTAAACCAAAAATTAGACGGAAGCGTAAAAAAATAGTTATTAAAGATTAAATATAAACAAGTCAAATATTAGTCAAATATTAGTTATAGATTAAACAATCTAAATATTTATTTTTTTATTACTTAATGAGCTATTTTCAATTACCAAGTTTACCATACAACAATAATATTATTTTATCATTAAATGATGCGCCTTCAAATAATGATAATAACAGTGCAGTAATTATAAATAAAACTTTAGTAATATATTTAAAAAAAATAAAATCAGATATTGAGAATTATTCAAATGAATGGGATAATTATAAAAAATATATCAATCCGTATGAATATATTCATACAAATGTTCCAAATTCAAATATCTCCGTTAGTAAACACAAACCTTTATCCCGCTCTTATTACAAGATGATCGAGGTGTGTTATCTATTAGATATTGTTAAAGATTTACCCAAAACGTGCAACACATTTCATTTAGCAGAGGGTCCGGGTGGATTTATAGAAGCCCTCTGTCACATGCGGAAAAATAAAAGCGACTGTTATATCGGGATGACTCTAATAGATAATGATGTAAATGTACCATGTTGGAAAAAAAGTCAAAATTTTTTAAAAAATAATAAAAATGTTTTTATTGAAAACGGAAGAGATAACACGGGCGATATAATGAAAAAAACTAACTTGTTGTATTGTTTTGAAAAATATGGTAATAGTATGGATCTAATAACGGGAGACGGTGGTTTTGATTTTTCAATAGATTTTAATAAACAAGAGACTATTAGTTCTAAAATAATATTTAGTCAAATTGCGTTTACGGTTGCAATTCAGAAAAAAGGCGGTTCTTGTATTTTGAAGTTTTTCGACACGTTCACAAAAATATCTGTAGATATGATACACATACTATCATTGCTTTATAAAGAAGTATTTTTCGTTAAACCAAATACAAGCAGATACGCTAATTCGGAAAAATATATTATTTGTAAAAGTTATAGATTAAATGACAGTAAAAATTTAGTTAATGCTTTTGCAGATATTATGGATAATTTTGATAATATAGAATTAACAAGCATTTTAAATCTGGATTACCCATCATTTTATTTAAATAAAATAGAAGAGTTTAATGCTATTTTTGGACAACAACAAATTGAAACTATCGCACAAACATTAAATCTAATTAACAACAAAAAAAATATGGAAAATATGAAAAAAAATCATATACAAAAGTCTATTATTTGGTGTCAAAAACATAACATTCCTTTTAATAATTTTTAATGAATAGAGAAAAATTGACATAAGTATATGCAACAAATAACATTAATACAAATAATTATTTTATTAATTTTATTACGTAAGTTTAATAATTTTATTAACTTTAATATATAATATATAAATTATGAATGGAAAAATACCCAAACGAATTATAATCGTTCCTTATCGTGATCGCGAAAAACATAAAGAACAATTTTTGGAGAGAATGAATGATTACTTAAAGGAAGATGATGACTGGGAATTATATTTTTCACACCAATGCGACAGACGTCCTTTCAATCGCGGTGCAAGTAGAAATATTGGCTTTCTTGCGATGAAAGTAAAATATCCAAATCATTATAAAGATATTTCATTTATTTTTCAGGATGTTGATACGTTGCCTGTTATAAATGGGTATTTTCCGTATGATACAAAAGACGGTGTTGTTGCTCATTATTATGGATTTGATTTCGCGTTAGGCGGTATTGTTGTTATTAAAGGCAAAGATTTTGAAAAAATTAAAGGGTATCCTAATTTTTGGGGGTGGGGGTTTGAAGATAATAATTTATATAAAAAATGCCTTACTAACGATTTACTTGTAGACAGAAGTATTTTTATAGAAAATAAAAGTAAACAACAGCGAGATAAATATATTACTCGTTTAGATGATGATGAAACAAAGCGTCTCCTTACAAAAGAAGAGGTATATCGTCACGCAGAGAATAACATCGATGATATTACAGATCTAAAAAATGTTACATTTACAATTAATAATCAATTTATTAATATTACATCTTTCGAATCGAAAGTTCCTCATTATGAACGAACATATTATATTCGTGATGGTGCCAAAGAAGGTCAAAGGGTAAGGGGACACAGAGGATATGCCGGACAAGACTGGGGAAAATGGATGAAAAACGTATCAAATAGAAATAAAAATAGAAAATAGAAAATAGAAAAATCATGATAAAATTGAATTAAATAATAATATTATATTATTTACTATAATATTAATAATATGGGATCTATATTTTGTAAATGTTTTAGAGATAAAAAATGCAAGTATTGTGGTATTAGCGAATCTTACTTTTCATCTATTGAACATCGCAACAGACCTTCTTGTAGAGAGAGTCCAAACAACCCGTTTCTTGAAAACGATAATTTAGGTTTTCAATATAGTTCCTCACAATCTTATCCCGGATTAAATAATCCACGTAGAACAGCAAATGGTCATCATAAATTTGTATAAATTATTTATGTTTACCTTTTATGTTTCGCGTTTATGTGTATTTCTAATTGTTTCATGCTTGTAAATGTGTCTTTTCCACAAGTTTTACAAACGGCATTTTTCTGTGATTCTGCTTTTTGTTTTTTTTGATTATCTTTTTTTTTTATTAACTCGTTGATACGTTTACGCTCGGCAGTTTCTTTCATCTTATTTTTCTTATTTAAAATAATTTGTTTTATTAATAATATATACAAATTATTGCTACTGTAAAGCAAGTGTGTTTTATCGTCCCATTCTTCGAGATATTCTGACAACGTATTTGATACTTTAATTTGTGACGGAAATGGTTCATTTGGATTTACATAACCTCTTGATCTCAACGAGAGCGATACGGCGTAATCAAAATTCGCTATCACCAAACCCTGTTCTCTGCAATATGGACAATTAAATTTGTTTGTTTTCTGCATCATACTATCATAACAATCTTCGCACATACCATGTCCGCAACAAAATAGTTCCATATTTGGTAAAGTTTTATGCTGTTTTTGCGGAATACTTGTGCTAAAATTTGCTTCGTTATAACATATTCCGCACGTATTAATACCTGCTGTAATAGAGGAAAATAACTTCTGTGAGTTCATTATTTCGTTTTATTTACTTTTATATTTACTTTTATATTTACTTTTATATTTATATTTATATTTATATTTATATTTGAAATACTAATCAA
>CERS01183751.1_pt1 | contig 11772 bp, 6 predicted proteins | sample 356251 | NCBI WGS metagenome assembly CERS01 (sample SAMEA2621020, study PRJEB7988) | marine metagenome | isolation source: saline water (ENVO:00002010), including
TATTATTAGTATTATTAGTATTATTAATATTATTATTTCCAAAAATAAAAACATTGTTACTTATGTCATTAGAATATGTTTTATTTGTTATAATATTATTAATATTAAACCCATTATTTTTTTTGTATATTTTTCTTCCATATTTTGGATTTAAAGTTTTAAATTTTTTTAAGTTTTTTTTTAAGTTTTTTTTAGAAATTGTTCTTAATATATTATTAAAAGAATAGCATTCTGTTAAATAATCTATCATATAATGATTAAATGTATTAACAAGTTTTTCTTTCGGAAAATCTTTATCAATAACAATACCTATATAATTATATTCTTCGAACATTTGTAAAATATATTTATATTTTCTTATAACACTACCATTAATAACAAAATCTTGAATTACTTTTTCACGAATATAGCATTCACAATTTTTACGAAAATCTAATAGATTAAAATTATTTAAAAAATAAAAATGAAAAATAGTAGGTAAATTATAGCTGCTACTTTTAATTTTGTAATATATAGTGTATAATTGTGCCTTTGTAAATTCTATATTTGTATATGGATTTTTGATAGTTTTAGGTTCAGAAAAAAAGTTGGGTGCATATGTTAGGGCAGTAGAAATAATATTTATTAAATCCGAGATACGGAATTTATAAATAGTTCTTGTTTTATCGTCATACAAAGTTAATATAATACTTTTTGGCAATTCGTCAAAAGAGTTAAATAATAAATCATTATCCACGTCAAACAATTTGGATTTTTTAATTTTATACATTCTTGCTATTTTTGACATAGCATAATAAACTTTTTGCGTCTTTCTAAAAATATCAATATTATAATCACAAAATTTTTTTGATAAAAATAAAGGATTTATAAAATTTTTTTTAATAAATTTAAATTTATTATTTATAAAATAGCTATTAAAATCATCTATATAACTATATGATAATGAATTAATTATATCAATATATAAAATGTTATGCGTTTGTTTTTGCATTTTTTCTTTAATATCATTTGTATTATAAACTTTTTCATTTAATAAAAAATATGATAAAATAAATCCAAATGAGTTCATAATATTATTTATACAATATTTATATTTATATTTATATACAGTTATTAATAATGATAATAATATTATTAACATTATTTATATGAATTTATAATTTAAAAATCTGGTTCATAATCATTAACGTCTCCCGTATTAGTTGCATTTAAATTTTCTACATTATTTTCAAATGTTAAATTATTCATACTACAAGGTTCATCTTTATTTTCAATGTTCATAAAACTATTCTCAATAATTTCTGCATTGGATTGTAAGTTAATTTGTTCTGCTTTTAGTTTTGTAAATTTATTAATATCAAGCATTGTTTGAAAAGCACTTGTTCCAAAGTATCCTTCCTGACCACACATAACATTTGCCGACACACCTCGCATAGTATCGAGCTCTGCATGTCTTGCCGCTTTCAAGAACATTTCTGGTGTTTCTTCAAACGACGCCTTCGCAATAGGACCAATATTATCATTATTAATGCCGTGACGGAAAATGGAAACCATCTTATCGTTGCACGCCATTCTGTCACACAATAATGCGACGTGATGATAATTAATGTAGGTGTCGTCGTGCTCCATTACATCGGTGATCTCATTGAATATTGCTTGCCTCGCGGCTTCTATGCCAAGAACTCTTTTGATCTCTCGTATATCATTTGTATAAGTTCTATTAACATCAATGTAATCAAGATTTAAAATCTCTAACAAATTAGTTCCTACTGTATCTAAAACCCAAATATCTTTCTTGACAAACTGACCTTCTTCTTGTTTGACAGTATTAATTATTTTACGAGGAATAACTCTGTCGATATTTTTAATACCTCTAAGAACCATTTTATTTAACAAATGATCCTGAAATGTCTTCAACTTATAAATTTCGTCTGATTGATCCAACGATTTTTGTTTGTTTGTGCTTTTTTTAATAGCGTTAATCAATCTTATTCTGAAAACTAATTTATCATCATTGTAATCACTGTAAATACATTCAATCTCATCATTATATATGTTTTTAATTGCGAAATGAATGTCGTCCATATTGATGTCTTTGTATAACATTTCTTCTTTATCTAATTCTATTCTGATTATCCATTTAGATTTATCATTCTCATCCTCATTATTATTATTGCATTCGTCTATCATATTTTCAAATTTATTATATTTTTGAAGCAATATATTGTCTTCGTCGATTAGCGACGTGTCTTTATTTGGATCAAAACAAATCTGAATTTTATTAACAATAGAGGACAATTTAGTATGCTCTATGCGATGTCTAATAATTTCAGTATTGTCGATACTTGTTTCTTCATCCGGAAATAAATGGATTGTACAAGATGGATTTTTTGGATTTTCAGACAAAGATAAGATTTCTTCGACACGAGGAACACCTCGTGTTACATTTGACTTACTGGCAACACCAGCAAAATGAAACGTATTAAGTGTCATTTGGGTGGTTGGTTCACCGATACTTTGTGCTGCAATCATACCAACCATTTCTCCTGGTGCTACAATAGATTTTTTATATTTGTATATAATATTTTCTATTAGCAGACCAATGGATTTTCTGTTTAATTTTTTAATGAGAAGTAGATTTTTAGGAGTCAAGTAATAATAGTATACTATTTCAAATAATTGATTAGGATTAATATAATGTAAACTTTGAAGACGTTTTAAACCATTTTCAATAAGTTCAAATGTTTCTAATGGAGTAATATCAACAAGCGAATTGATATTTATAGATTGTTGTCCTTGAATATTATTAATTAAATGTGTGAAGGCGATTGGCATATGAATAAGGTCTGAATCGTTATTATTAAACACCTTCTTAATTATTTCACTTCTGGCTTCAATAAAAGTTTCTATCATACTTTTACATTTTTTATTTAACTCAGTTTTTTGTTTTTTAACTCGCTTGAGCGTGTCGCTTGTATATAATAATACATTTTTGTCTGTGGACATGTCAAAATGTAAATAAATATCTTCAAGTGACATTGATACAAGCGGTAATTTTTGATTTTCAACTGTTATAGTATCAAAATTATCATCTCCATAAGAGAATTGTATAATTTTATTTTTACTATTTCTAACGGTCATATCATATTCTACTTTTAAATCTTCCATGCCCTTAATCAATCGTCGTTGAATGTAACCAGTTTGGGATGTTTTAACCGCAGTATCGATAAGACCTACGCGACCACCCATTGCGTGAAAGAATAATTCTTGTGGGGTTAATCCCGATATGAAAGAACTTTCAACAAATCCGCGGGCTTCCGGCGAATTGTCAAATTTATTATAATGCGGGAGAGTTCTGTTAGTAAACCCATACGGAATTCTTTTACCATCAACACTTTGTTGTCCCACACAAGATGTCATTTGTGAAATATTAAGAGCGCTGCCCTTAGAACCGGCATCTACCATAATAACAAAACGATTGTCGCTCTGTAAACTATTACGACCGATTTTACCGGCTTCTGTAAGCGCCTGACTCAATATATTATTAATTTGTGTTTCAATTTCTTCCTCGTCAGTTTTACCTGTCTTATTTTCAAAAATACCCAAGTGTGTCTTGTCTATTAATGTCTGAACATCTTTTTTCTTTGATATAATTACATCATTAATTTTATTAATAGTTATTTTATTTGCGATTAAGTCGCTTATACCGACACTATAAGAACTACTTTTCATATATTCGGTAACTATATTCTGTAAATTATCGACAAATTCGGACGAAGCATCGTTACCAAAATCATTACACAATCGCTGAAGCAATCCAACAGAACCAGCACCAAATACACCCTTGTTCATTTGACCTCTTACATAATTACCATTTTGTATTTCTAAAACTCCATTTGATTTAGAATAATCATCACTATCTTTAAATCCAGATGTCTTGTATTTCATAGACATTGGAGGTAAAATTTGTGAGATTATATCAAAACTGGAAATAGATTCTTTGTTTAATATTTTAGAAATATCAAGTTTTTTGATGACTGTTAATAAGTTCATTGCTTCGCGATGAGTGAAATTGATATTTTCTCTGGTAAAACGATATGAACCCAATAGGGAGTCTTGAAAAATACCAACAATCGACTTATTATCTGCCGGACTGATTATCTGCCACTTAACTGCCGCCAAATTTCTAAGTTCTGACTCAGACTCAATATCTTGGGGCATGTGCATATTCATTTCATCACCATCAAAATCAGCATTGTATGGTTTTGTATCTGCTACATTCATGCGAAACGTATCACCAACGTTCATAATACGAACGATATGACACATCATAGACATTCTGTGCAATGTTGGTTGTCTGTTAAATAAGACAGCATCACCATTCATCATGTGGCGATGAACTACGTCGCCGAAATTTAGTTTAATAGAGTCCCTATCAACATATCGCAACGAAATACTGTTACCATTTAACCGATTTAGAATTTTTGCTCCCGGATATATATCTGGACCATTTTGAACAATTTTTGTTAAAAAGTTAATATTTAATTTATTAACCGTAACGGGACGAGTTAAGTTTAATGCAATTTTTTTAGGAACGCCCAACTCATTGATCGAAAGATTTGGATCGGGTGTAATTACGGATCTTGCTGAAAAATCAACTCTCTTTCCCATAAGATTACCGCGCACACGCCCACCTTTTCCATTCAATCGTTCTTTAATTGATTTTAGGGGTCTTCCCGAACGTTGTGCTGCAACAGCTACACCAGGTATATTATTATCTACAAGCGTAGATATGTGATATTGTAGCAATGTGCTCCAATCTTGTAAAATTTCCCCCTTTGCATTGATATTAATTTTATCTTGAAGTGTTTTATTTGTTTTAATAATATTTACAATTATGTGAGTAATGTCATCTTCACTTCGCTGCTGTGAATCGTGCTTTACAGATGGTCTTACTGCTGGTGGGGCAACTGCAAGAACCTGGCATACCATCCATTCTGGGCGCGACCACAGAGGACTAAATCCCATAAAAGTAATATCTTCGTCTGATATACGTTTTAATTGGGTAAGAACAACTTCCGGTGTCATATGAAGTATTAATTTTTCCGGATTTTCATTTTTATCTATGCCGTCAATTTCATCCCACTCGGCAATTAATGTAGCTAAACCTTCCTTTTTAATTTTATTTGGTTGTTTACATCCACACCCATTATTAGTATCTTCACCACATCGTTTAATCTTACTTGCGAGTGCGAAAACATTATTCCATCTAACATCGGGCGGATCATTCAAGAAATGTTTATAAGTTTCTTTGCTAATAAGCAATTTACTACATTTAACACAAGTACATCTAAGAATTTTAATAATCGACGTTAAGTATTGTATGTAAAATACCGGACGTGCAAGCTCAATATGACCAAAATAACCAGGCGTTTGCATATAATTAAGTCCGTCAGTAGGACATATTAACCCTGGTTCTAATACACCCATTCTTGGATCAAATAGTCCATTAATTACAGGTTTATTATTTATATACGTGTCACGGCTTGTAATTTGACATACCGAACCATTACGAATCTCTTCAGGCGATAAAATACTAAATTGGATTCCTAAAATTTTTGAAGAATTATGTTTATTGATTGTATCATTATTTTGGGTCATCCTTCTTATAATACATAAATATATATTTAGATAGTTTCGGTTCAATTTTATAATATTATAATTTAATTAAATAAAAATTATTATAAAATTATTATTAAATTATAAAATTGAAGTTAAAATAATATATAAAAATATATTAATTAACTAAATAATATGTCCAAAGAAAAGAAAAAACATTTTTATAATACTCGCTCTAAATGTAAAAAAAGTCCAAAAGATTCTTATAAAAATAATGAATCGTCTTCCGATGAAGATAATGATAGCGAAGAAATAGACGAAGATTTTAATCATGATAAATATTTAAAATTAATTCATGAAATGTTTCCATCGAAACACATGCAAAATAAAATTATTAACTCTGATAAAGATAAAAAAACCGATAAAAAAACCGATAAAAAAACCGATAAAAAATCCGATAAAGATAAGAAAGTTTTAAAAAAAAGCGACAGTCTTACTAATTTAAAATCTAAAAAAAATATTACTGAGCAAAAGAAATTAAGAAAAAATTCAAAGCAAAAAACTAATAGAAAAAAGAAACAACAAGAGGACAGCGAAAAAGAGGAGAGTGAAGAAGAGGAGTGCGATGATGAAATACCCAAATTAAATGATAGTGATGATGAATCAAATGATTCTGACAGTGAATACAGTGAGGGTTCTGATGATGAATATAGCGATGAGGATGAGTTAGACGATTTATTATCAAAAAGTAATAAATTTAATATAATATTTACTATCGGTGATCCTAATTTAGAATGCGACGAGGAAACTGATGAATATGAGACAGACGATGAAACTGAGGATGAAACTGAGGATGAAACGGAGGATGAAGGAGAGGATGAAGGAGAGGATGAAGAAGAAACTGATGACGATGAAGATAAAAAAGATAAAAAAGATAAAAAAAATAAAAAAGATAAAAATAAATCATCATTGTGTGATGAAGAGGTATTTAAAAAATTCGACGATATGTTAAAAGAATTGCCTGAAGAAGACAAGAACAATGATGTAATGAAATCTATTATAAAAGATATTAAATCCAAAGAGAAGGATTTTAACAAGAAAAATAAGAAAAAAAATTTGAAACAAAGAACTAAAAATGCTGCTAAATTGAAAAAGTTGTTGAGTGAAAAAAAAACATTAAACGATATTAAATTTTTCAAAGATAACATGAGTGTTGAGAAACAGGAATTGGTATTGAAACAGGTAAAAGAAATTATGGAATATGGAGAGATAGATAAACCATATAGATTGGCATTATTAGATTCGGATATTCCGATTGAAATGAAAGCTTTGGCATATAAAAAAATTAACTCATTGAAGTATCTTGAACAAGGAGCAGGCGAGTATCATAAAATTAAAAATTGGATCGATACATTTATGCAAATTCCATTTGGTAAATATGACAATATTCCATTGACAATAGACGATGGTATAGAAAAGTGTCATAATTTTATGGGAGATGCTAAAAAAATTCTTGATGATGCAGTGTATGGTTTAAATGATGCTAAACTACAAATAATGCAGATGATTGGGCAATGGATATCGAATCCTAATTCGATTGGAACCTCTATTGCGATTAAAGGTCCAATGGGAACGGGTAAAACTACATTAGTAAAAGAAGGAATCAGTAAAATATTAAATAGAGATTTTGCTTTCATTGCTTTGGGTGGAGCAACAGACTCCAGTTTCTTGGAAGGTCATTCTTATACTTATGAGGGGTCTACTTGGGGAAAGATTGTAGAGATCTTGGTAAAAAGTAAATGCATGAATCCAATTATATATTTTGATGAGTTGGACAAGGTGAGTGATACACCCAAAGGTGAAGAAATTATTGGAATTTTGACACACTTGACCGATACTACACAAAATAGTAAGTTCCATGACAAGTATTTTTCAGAATTAGACTTTGATTTAAGCAGGTGTATGTTTATTTTCAGTTATAATGATGAATCAAAAATTAATCCGATTTTAAAAGACCGTATGTATAGAATACAAACCAAGGGTTATGATTTAAAAGAAAAGACTGTTATTGCGAAAGACTATTTGATGACAGATATACAAAACCAAGTAAGATTTAATAAAGAGGAGATCATAATACCAGATAAAATTATACATTATATTATTGAAAAATATACCGATAAAGAGGCAGGTGTAAGAAATCTTAAAAGGTGTTTAGAAATTATTTATACAAAATTAAATCTTTGTAGACTCATGAAACCAGAGGAAAATATATTTAAAAAAGACTTGGACATAGTTATTAAATTTCCAATTACTATAGATAACGAATTAGTAGACAAATTAATTAAGCAAGATGAACCAAACACATGGCAGCACATGATGTACATGTAAAACGCTAATTTAACTATTAATAGATACTAAGTGATATTAAATCCGTTAAAAATATATCATTACTTGCGCTTGTTGTTGGTGTTACGTTTCTTATTGGTCTTGCGTTTCTTTTTGCTGTTGCGTTTCTTGTTGGTCTTGCGATTATTGATCGTCTTGCGTCTCTTGTTGGTATTGCGCTTCTTGATCGTGTTGTGCTTCTTATACTTTTTTTTATTTTTTCCAACTTCTTTAGATAGATTTCCGCCACCAAACTCTAAGCGTCTTACTACATTATCGTTATTATCATTTGTGGGTGTTATTATATTATTATATACAATTTCGTGATCCTTAATTAATTGGTCAGCATCAAGTCTTTCTGAGTCTCCTCTAAAATTTGCGTGTGCGGATTTTAAGGCTTCTTTCACATTGACTCTTTTCTCGGATCCGTCAGGATACGTAATATATTTAATGTTTTCTAATGTATTCATCATTTGCTGATAATGGACATCATTACTACTAAGATTTGATATAGACACCATTTTGTTCTTGAACTCTTGATAAGTAATTTTGTCTGAAGAAGGCAATTGTTGGTTTTGAACCATTATATTATTAGACGTTATAATATTTCTGGTTAAAATATTATTTAGAGAATAATATATTTTTTTTGTTTATAATATATTTTTTTTGTTTAATATATTATATTATTTACTCTTTATTGTTGCTACCACGCTGACTTAAATATTTCATTTGTTCCGGAGTGGAGCACATGCAACCATCTTTATTACTGTAATGAGACGGACAGCAATCAGGACTCACTTTATTTCCGGCAAAAACGTCCATTTGACCTTCTGATAATGGTTTGGGTGTTCCAACATTATTTTCTAAATGAGAGTATGGATTGTAATCTTCGGTAGGTTTTTCATATGTATCTTCTACACCAGCACCGAGTGTGTAATCTAATTTCGAATCTCCAAGATTGGTTTGAAATGTTTCAGTATTACCCGTTAAAAGTTGAGATAAAAACCGCATTACAATATTAAATAAATTTGTAATGCCACCAGCACAGGTGCATATTAAATTAAGCGAAATAAAATTAGCAATGAAAATAGTTAATATAATAAGTTCCAAACGCATTTTATTACCAAAAATAGTTATTTCCATTTGTTATAAATTTTACATAGATAATATTTTACCTAAATAAGTAAATTTTTTATAAAAACTTCTCGATGCTTGTATTGTAATCTCCAACACAAACATTATTAATTTCAAAACTTTTTTTATCTGTAACTAAATGATATAACTGTAAACAATCATCCTGTATTTCAATACCTTTTAAGTTAGAAGTATTATTATAATTGATATTATTTTTTAAAATATTAATATTTTTTGTGCATGTTAACACGTTGGTTGCATCTATACTAAAATCATACATTTTTGACATATTTTTCTTATCAATTGAAACAACTGCACAAACGCGCTCCCCATTATTAAGAATATCGTTAACTTTAATGTCTTTAATTTTTACAATATTATTATTTTCAAGTTTTAATTTCATGTTGGGATGAAAACCAGCATCAAAATATTTATGTATATCTTCTGGATTAAAATCGGTTGGCAGAGAGAAATTATTTTTTAATTTACTAATATCATCATCATCAATGTCATCCCAGTCGGCAAATGTATTGCCATTTATTTTTATTGTCTTCGTATTTGTATTAATACAATAAACAAATGGATCTTTAAAATTATTAACTAAAACGCTATCCGGATGTTCTTTTGCAGTAATCCATCCTTTAATACTGTGAAAAATATTATGATTTCCAGTAACTATTATATTATTAAGTTGATATATTTCTTGGTCGTGCGATGATGCTTTCATTTTTGCAGTGATTATTGAACCATCAATTAATACATCATTTAAATTTATATCCGATATTTTTTTGTATGTATTATCTTTAAGTTTCAATAAAGTGTTACCCGAAAAACAACTTGGAGCACCAGGAGGTGTGGCGGTTGATAAATCCATTATGTCGCCGAAGTGTACTTTTAGTATTAATGTGGGAATCAAAAGGACAAGCATAATCACAGTTGTAGATACAGCAGCTATTGCTGCAGGAGGGAAAAACCAAGAAATCGACCAGAGACCGGTAATGACACCAACAAGTATATATAGAATTTTATTTATCATTTTCATAAAAAACAACGTGATCGATTGTATTTGAAAGTATCCTCCCAATAACGCGTATACGGCAGCTGCAAAAGTTCCTATTGTTTTGTTAGCAATAGTTTTTGCTGTAATAATTAATTGTATTATAGGAACTGTAATATTTAAAGCGCGCCCCATTATATTTTTAACAAATTCTTTAGTTGAATCTCTCAATTTATTAAAAAGTTCCCTAATCGAATTAACAATTTTATTTAACGCTACAAAAATCATATTAATAGCATTCATTAAATAGTAAACGGGTTTGAATGAATAATTTGTAATATTTTTTAATATGCCTTGTGTACATTGTGTAAAATTTTGATTTGTATAATCAAACGCACTTATACCATCAGGTTTATTTATTATTGCTGCAAAAGGAATAATATTGGGTTTACATCTTTGGTTAATCCAGTCAGTTTTAATCGGTTGTAAATTATTAAGTATATGATAGTATGATATTGCTAACAAAAAAACTACTACCAAAATAATAGATGTCCATAAATCTAAACCGTGTATATCTGTATAACCGGTTTTATTGTATAATTTATTTATTTCATTTAAAATATTATCCATTATATAATAATTGGATAATATTATTATCTTTTATCTTCCCAATCGTGGAAGATCCACTCACCAATTGGTATTGTATTATCGCTTGTAATTAAGCAAGAAAGTTCTTTACATTTCTTCTCTGATAAAATAGATGGATTGCTCCCCCGTAAATTTTTAACTTCTACAAAATCTGAGATGGATGTGTCATAGATAAGGTGTGAACCCGTTACATATATGGGTTTGTTATCTTCACCATTATTTACCTCATACATATCTTCAACGTAATTACCCTTTTCGTCTAAATTAGATATCTTCATTACCGAAGAAACTCTAGCTCCATTTTTTAATATTGTTCCTAATTCTATTTCTCTCATAGGTATTAATTTATTATCGTTTGTTAAAATTTTAGTTTCAGGATCAAAACATAGAGCCCTAACCATTTGTCCAGGCAATCCATTCCATCCACTTTCCATGGTATAAATAACACCAGATACTGTGTGTAGAAGTGTTGCTAAAGTGCCTATAAGTTTTCCGAAAAGGTCTTTAATATTAATTATAATACGCTGGAATTCAATTATAATATTTAAAAATACACCAAATATATTTCTAATAGATTCGGTTATCATATTTCTTAATTTATTAAAGAATTCTCTTATGCCTTGAATATTTACTGTAAAATTTTTGCCCAATTGTCCTAAAATAGAGAAATTATAATTAAGTGGTTGCATAAGATATTTCATATAATCACCTTGAATACCCTGAATACAAAATGTAAAATTTGACATAACGTCCTCACCGAATATAGATGCAAATGGCATTATTGTAGGGTTGCATCTATATTTAGGCCAATTATTTTTTATATTTTTTATACCAACGGATAATATATTAAATACATACAATAATACAAATATCAATAATATAATAATAGTTTGTGATATATCAGATGTTTTCATATTAAATATTAATGTGATAAAAATAAATTATTATTATACTCTTTTTTTAGATTTGGATTTACTTTTTTTAGATTT
>CERS01013672.1_pt1 | contig 11766 bp, 11 predicted proteins | sample 356251 | NCBI WGS metagenome assembly CERS01 (sample SAMEA2621020, study PRJEB7988) | marine metagenome | isolation source: saline water (ENVO:00002010), including
CCGCCGCCGCCCTGTCAGCGCCGTCGGCCCACTTGCTCGTATACGCCATTGACGCCATTGTATATATATATATATATAAAATATTAGTTATCAATCATTCACTTCAAATGTTTACGATAATATATATCTTTTTTTTTTGCAGTTTTTTTATATGTTTTTAATTGATTTGAAGTTATCCAAAACAAGGATGTCTTACTAGTATCCTTTTTACATTTAGCTGTTACATATCTACGTTGCATTTTATTATCTTTTTTAGCTAAAATATATAAACCACCTGTTTTTCCCATATAAATTTTATTTTGTTTTTTTGTTTTATCATTTACATAATATAATTTACGTTTCTCTTTATTTATCTTCACTATACAATGAGCACTTTTCATATAATATAAATTATATAAATATAATTATTCCCACTAATTATTGATCATAAAATTGAATATTTTTTTATGTTTAATTTTCTATTATGTCTTTGTATAAACTAAACGACCTTGAAAAAGTACTTATTGTATCACGACCTTCAAAAGTTTGTAAAACACCATACGTTGCAGATATTCAATTGGATAATGGTAATATAGTACAAGCACACAGTGCATCCTTAGGATGTTGTGGACTCTGTGAAAAAGGTTGTTATGTCTATGCATCTCCCATGAAATCAAATTGTCCTCAAAGTCAATCTAAAGTCTGTACATACAAAATATACCTTGCTGAAGTACAAGAATCCAAAACTATTGATAATGTTCTCCACAATAATCATCAACTTATTGGTATTGATCCAAAACTAGCCGAAACTTTAACTGAACAAGCCTTAATTACTAACTGTTTACCTACACTAAAAAATATTAAACACTACAAACGTGAGGTAAAATTTGAAAACTCTCGATTTGATTTCTTTGGTACTGATGAAAATAATAAACATTTCATATTAGAAGTAAAAAATGTCCCTTTATGTGATTATGTTGATACACATGAAAAAGAAAAGACTTCGCTAGAAAAACAAGGTGCCTTTCAAAATATGCAATTTAATGAAAAAATTTCATATTTCCCAGATGGATATCGCAAAAAAAAAGGTGCGGTTGTAAGTGAAAGAGCATTAAAACACATTAATGAATTAAAATATCAACTGATACAGAATATGGTACATCGTTCTATTATTTGCTTTGTAGTACAAAGAACAGATAGTGGATCGTTTCAGGCCTCTAATATTGACCCCATTTATCAAAAGGCCTTTTACGACGCAATTAAAGAAGGCGTTGAGGTCATTGTACTTGTGGTTAAATGGGATGTTAATGGTAACGCATCTTACTGGGGAACTATTGATACTAATATGTTTTAACATCATTGTATACGATAATTGTTATAACTATTTTAATTTACACTTTTAAAAATATATTTTAAATATATAATTATAATTTATTTAATTAAGAATCCAATTATATGATTTATGAACTCGATTCCACAATGTATAATGGCAAACGTATACAACCACAAACCGAATGGGAAACTAATCTTAATAAATATGATGATGTAGAATATAATATTAAAAATGAACCCACGCCTATATTCACACCATGGTTAAAAATTTTTTGTTGTCGAATAAAAATCTTATGGAACTTTTAGTTATCACATTTGTAAACATATTCAACTTATTATAAAAACATATTTAAACCGATATACATATATGCAAATATATGACTTCTAATGAGATTATACAAGATGTTGATACTTTCGCCTTCTCTGCTGACATAAATCAATTATTATCTCTTATTATTAATACATTTTATTCAAATAAAGATGTCTTTTTACGCGAATTAATTTCTAATGCATCTGATGCACTAGACAAAATTAGATATCAATCTTTAACAGACACAAGCGCCTTAGATACAGAACCCAAAATGGAAATCAAAATATCTACTGATAAAACCAATAACACCCTAACTATAACAGACACTGGTCTAGGTATGACACGCAGTGATTTGATTAATAACCTAGGCACTATTGCAAAATCCGGAACAAAGGCTTTTATGGAAGCATTACAAGCCGGTGCAGATATCGCAATGATTGGACAATTTGGTGTAGGTTTCTATTCCGCATACTTAGTAGCAGATAAGGTTGTAGTAACATCGAAAAATAACGACGACATTCATCACACTTGGACATCCATGGCAGGCGGGTCGTTCACTGTAACTAATACCCCCGATACCGAAAAAACAATTCTTAGAGGAACTCGTATAACTCTACACTTAAAAGAAGACATGAAAGAATTTTTAGAAGAAAGACGTCTAAAAGAACTTGTAAAAAAACACTCGGAATTTATTGATTTTCCTATTCATCTATGTGTAGAAAAAACAACTGAAAAAGAAGTCACTGATGATGACGATGATGACGATAACGATGATGACGATAACGATAAACAACACGAAGCCGATGCAGACGACGATAAACCAGTTATCGAAGATGTAGATGATGAATCAAAAGATGATGAACCTAAGAAAAAAACCAAAACAATAAAAGAAATTACTCAAGAATGGGAACATCTTAATTCTATTAGACCTATTTGGTTACGCTCCCCCGAAGACGTTACTAATGAAGAATATTCTACCTTTTATAAATCCCTCACTAATGATTGGGAAGACCCATGTGCCATCAAACATTTCTCGGTTGAAGGTCAACTAGAGTTTAAATCAGTTTTGTTCATTCCAAAACGCGCACCATTCGATATGTTTTCTGATAACAACAACAAACTAAAAAACCACATCAAATTATACGTAAGACGCGTCTTTATTATGGACAATTGTGAAGAACTATTACCCGAATACATGCAATTTGTAAAAGGGGTTGTTGATTCTGAAGATTTACCACTCAACATATCTAGAGAAACACTACAGCAAAATAAAATCTTAAAAGTCATCCGCAAAAGTCTTGTGAAAAAAACAATAGAAGCACTCGTAGAATTAACCGAAGACGATGATAAATACACTACATTTTACGAAGCATTCAGCAAAAATATTAAATTAGGCATTCACGAAGATTCTGCTAATCGTGATAAATTAGCAACCTTACTTCGTTTCTACTCGTCTAAATCTGGAGAACTTATGACGTCATTAGAAAACTACATCGCAAGAATGCCAGAAAACCAAAAATCTATTTATTATATTGCAGGCGAATCTAAATCGGCCGTCGCCACATCACCATGTATAGAAAAACTAAAACAACGTGGTTATGAAGTATTATATATGGTAGAACCCATTGATGAATATGCTATGCAACAATTAAAAGAATTTGATGGAAAAAAATTCGTATCACTTACACGTGAAACTCTAGAATTAGAAGAAACAGATGACGACAAAACCCACTGGGAAAAACGCAAAAAAGAATTAGAACCTCTTTGCAAATTCGTTAAAGAAACATTAAACGATAAAATAGAAAAAGTCACATTGTCTAAACGCTTGTCCGACTCACCTTGCATTCTTGTAACCGGTGATTTCGGATTATCAGCTAACATGGAACGCATTATGAAAGCACAAACATTAGGTACTAACAATATGATGGCCACATCATCTAAAAAAACTATGGAATTAAATGCCGACCACCCTATCATTATTGTACTAGAAAATAGATACGCCCTTAATGAAAAAGACCGCACTATAACCGATCTTATTAATTTAATGTACGACTCTTCACTCATTGCATCCGGTTTCTCACTCGACGAACCATCTACATTTACATCTCGTATAAATCGTCTCATCAAATTAGGACTTTCCATTGATGACGATGATGACGAAAACAATGAAGACAATATTGAAATACCCACATTAGAAACAAACCTTACTGAAAACTCCGAAGAATCCGAAATGGAACAAGTCGATTAATTCACACCCTTCTACTATTTTAATCTCTTTAATGTTATACGCGTTTTTTTATGAATCTTTGAAGAAGGTTTGCATTTTCTCTTAGGCTTAAAAGTCTGTGATTCCATTAAATGACAATAGTCTTCTGATTCCGGTACAACAAAATCATCGTGCCCCGCCCCCAAAACATGTCCAAATTCGTGATTCACTACATATTTTCTATATTTATTTAATGCTTTCTTACGACCATACTCTTTTATCCACGCAGAATGATGTGGCTCTCGTAAACTCTTCCAATTATAAATATTCAAAAATATTTTCCCAGGATTTCTAGAATTCATATATGCCGCTGAATATCCTTTAAATTCACTCGATATTTCACTCATGTCATCATCCGTACACCATGTTATCAATAAATCCACACCTTCATTATTACTTTCACTTTTTACAAATTCATAATTAAACAAAGACCCGATTGATTCTTTTCCATTCAATATCAACAAAACATCTCTCTCATAACTATTTTTCATTAAATCTATTGACCTATCTGTAGTGTCAAAAAAAACTTTTACTTTCATGTATTATATATTACATATATATTATTTAGAGAGATCCTAGCTCCCAAATCCCTCCTTGAAAACAAACATCAAATCCATTTAAAAATATATATATTATTCATATAACATGCGTCTACGCATTTTATATGATGATAAAAAACAACTCTTCTATATAAAAGAACAACCAAAATTATATGCTGAAACTAAACAAGCCCTTTATAAATTACTCAGAACAGAATTAGATGTTAAAACTATTCAAGACCGCCGCAACTCCATTTATTGCAGCACTACATTACGCGCTCGTCCCGAATCAATGAATTAATAAATATTTAATACCTATTGTACTTTCATATTACGCAATATTATATATATATATATATAATGTTGCCTTATATGAAATTTTGTAATAAAATCAAAAAATTAAATCCAAAATTTAATTTTTATTACTTTAATATTTTTAACTTGTCCCTTTGTTTATTAATATTAGTTATTTGTTTTATAGCCTATTTTAATTTTCCGATTATAGAAGGAGTCACCGTCGACGAACGCCTCGATACCGCCGAAACCGACATTAATACTATAAATGATATGATGGAAGAACTCGAAGATGACATAAAAGCTGCAAAATCTCATATAAGGCAACACCCAGGTGACGACGACATATCTGACATCAATAAGAGAATACAAAATATAGAGAATGTTATAAATAAATTAGATATTAAATTAGATATTAATTCAGATATTAATTCAGATGAATCACAACCCCCTACCTTGGGGTCGAAACTTGACAAACTGGCGGATTTGCGTTACAACAATATCATCAAACAACAATAAAAATAATACTAGATTATCCACTCCAATACAATTCGTTCGTTTTTTTCATCTTCTGAAAATTCATTTACATCTATTGTTTTATTATCAATTATGTAATCAGATATACTATTTTTCAAACATTTTAATTTTATGTTTTCACTCGTCCACATAGGATTTATTAATAAACCATATAGACACATATTACTATCCGTTTCATTTACAACAAAACACGCCAATATATCACTTTCTCTTTTTGAATTTTCCTTATCTGGTATCCATACAAAATATTTATAATTCCCTGTTTTATGATAAGTACTCTCGAACTTGTTTATATTATGAAATAAACACGAGGTTGAACCCTTCTTCTTCACTTTCTCCATTTTTTCCAAATTGTCCATTTCTTTTGTGTCATCAAATAATTTTGATAATACATAATTATACCACATCTTCGCTATTAAATTCACTTGCTGACCCGTTAATTCTACCAAATCATTCTCAGGCATTTCTGACGACTTATACCTTTCTCCTGTCAATAACCTCATATTACTATTATCATCCCACCTTATTACATCGTCTTTCATTTTTTCATCTGTTGGTTCATTATCATCATCCCCAATACCATCCATCGGTTCTAACCAAGGAAACTTATTTGCGTATATTCTTTTACAATCACGTAATAAAAAAAATGGCGACCTTTGATTATTACCCCTCAATATAAATCCTTGAATTATACTCACAAATAATATACTAAGAAACGTAAACCAATACATTATTCTTTATTATTTTTTTGTATTTATCTCATTTTCATAAAATAATTATTCTTACCTAACATATTTTTTCCCTTTTTAGGCTCTATCATATTCCAATTTCTTGTAGACACTGATTTACCCACCTCATCTATTACTGATAATTCTCTCCTTCTCGTTTTCGACTTCACTACTTCAAATACACCATCTTTACATCTTATTTTCATACTATTAAACTCATTCTTACTACACGACGCCTGTGGTATTTGGGGATAACTATTGCATATTATTCCCATATACCTCCAAAAATCAACCACCGATAATTCTTGTATTCCATATTTCTTCATGTATCCCACCAAATTTAAAAATGCATACGACATCACACCATACCATTTACCACCAAATACACTCGACTCTGAATATTGTTCGTCCTTACAACCACTCAACATCAATACACACGCATTCAAATCACTTTGTCTCGTTTTAGTAACCGAATTATTTGACGACTTTAAATAATACTTCAAATCAAACGCACTCCCACTATGACAACTATCCATTAATGAAAATAAACTCACCGTTGATGGCAAATAAGAAAACAACCACTTCAATTGATCATCTTTTATTAATCCCATGTCCCCCGCCACTATACATTCATCTTTACCATCATCCTCCTCCCTCCTCCATCTCCTATATTTACGATCAAATACCCAATTTTTATCACCCACCTGTGTACCATGACCCGAATAATGTAAAAAAATTTTACCTTCGGGATTCTTACGACCCCAATATACCATATTAAATAATGAACTAACTATATTTTTATAACTAGGTATACTAGTTTCAACTATCTCATCATTTTTTTTAAAAATATCTGTATCACACAACACATCAAATTTATCATAACCACATCCTTTCAAAAATCTGTACACTTCTAATATATCATTGTCACAACCCGGCAAATATGCATTCGTATTTGGATAGGTAACACCAATCAATAATCCATAACTTTTACTCATCTATATATATATATAATATATGTAGATAATATAAAACACAAATTTTTATTGTTATTATTATGGTGTAGGTGTATAATTTTCTGCATAGTTCAATGATTCATTAAACGACATATCTATATTTGTCAATGTACTTACAGATTTTTCTAAATAATCATTCACTAAATCCTCAGACCCAAATTCACAAGCACCAACACAACCCTCTCTATCATGTATACTACCTATTTCATTAACTGTTTTATATAAATTATGACCACTTATTACACTTTTATTATATACCGCTGTAAACTTTGGACGAGTTAACTGAAAATATGTTCCATAATCACCCACCCTTACTACCTTGTTATTTCTTACTGTTATATCATTATTCATATTAACTGTCTGATTTATATGTTTCTCCTTCTTTTTTCGAATTTGATCACTTGATGTCATCCCCCCATCATGCAATTTAAATTTTGACGATGAAAAAGAAATTGAATTTATCATTTTACATATTACGAAGATTTAATTTTACTTCAAATAAATCGTACATATATAATCATTTCATTGACTAATCTCCTAACCTTTTTATTACATCACACTCGCCTAACTATCTACATTCATTTTATTATTTCCATTAAAGCACACATTCCCACAATATGTATTTAAACTTGGATTATATGTCAATACTGATGATGCCGCCCTATTTATTGGTAGTTGACTTTCTAATTCTTCATCCTTTACTAAATTGTATCCATACATTCCATCTGGATTCATTACTTGAGTCATCATATCTTCATTGTTCTCTCCTCCATTCCATCCTGTGTAAAAATTTATCTCTCTTTCAAAATTAAATGATGTATCATAGATATCATCATACATCGCCAATGAAGCATCATATGCAGCATTCGTTTTATTTCTTTTGAAAAATTGTCGTTTATTGTTATCGTAACGATCAAAATATGGTATGAAACTCTCTCCACTTCCTGGATTTGGGTAACAATAATTACTTACCTCTCCTGCAGTTAAACAATCTGTCCAATTATCAAAATATGAATTAGTAGTTTCTTTTGCATCACATACGTCAGTATCAGGATAAGTACAGTTATACACGTGTTTGTCTTGTGCATATTGTTCTATAAATTTATTTTTTAGATACTCATTTGGATTTGGTATATCACGCATAATATATTGATTTCGTATTTCGGTATCTGAAAGTACCCTAGCCCAAAATCTAATATATCTAAAACTTAGTAACGAAACATTACCTGCACCCCACCGAACGTTTCCAAGAACAAAGGATCCTTTTTCATCGGTATAAACAGAAGCTGTCTTGCCCTTTTCAAATAGATCATCATATGAATTTATATGATCGGCTCGCAGCGCCTGAGTACCATCCACAAACAGTTTACCTGGACCAAGAGGATCGTATGTAAGAACCAAATGCATCAGAACACCTACCATACTTCTACGTGTGTGGCCTTTGTCCGCATAATGATAACTAAAGTGTCTGTTTGAGTTTACGTTGTTTTGCCCCCATTGTACTTTTAGTACATAATCACTACCTGCTCCACCAGCCGGTATTCCATCTGTACCATTTCCACCCTTCCAATATTGTAATGTTAATCCTCGGACTATATTATTCTCATCCACACCCTTCATCAATAAAATCGGTGAGTATTTATGCCCCGCCTTAAGCTTTTCTATGTAGAGTTCAATAGTAAATCCCTTATTTCCACCTTCAAATAAATTAAAGTCCCCATCACCAGAATATACCAATCTTGTGTTAATCTCCTCCGCCCGCGTACCAGTGAAACTAACCCCAGTTGTTTCCGATAAATCTACACTACCACTATCTTTTTCAAGTTTAAATGCAGACATAGTTTCTCCATTTTTATTTGCTACACTCGAAAATTTGGTACCATCCCCCCCATTCCCATCTATTCTGTCTGGTATTCTAAAGTCATATTCTGCATAAGGTATGGTTTCAGTCAAATACAAATCTTCAAACCTATTCAATAACTCATCACTAGTATAATCAACTAAATCATCCCATGAAGGAACTGTAGTAGTAAGTTGCGCAGAAAATTCCGGTTGAGTTTTATTACAAGACATTCCATGACTCTCTTCGCCGTACCATTGACACCACCCTTCATTATTATTTTCATCTTTTCTCCAAATATAAGGAACTATCTTTTCACCAATCAGAAAAAATTTAAAAGGTTCACCATCTTCGTTCAAGCCATATATTTCTGCCTCATTCAATTCATCCGAAACACCTAAATTAAAAGTCGCCAATGGCCAAGGTTCAGAATCGTTGTCAGATAATGTATTTGCATAATTATACGTATTATTGTTATCACCAAAACTACCAGTTTTCGCTATTTCCGCAATATGATTCTCATAAAATTTGTACTTATTTATTTCCTTTCCCGTTTCTAAATCATTAGCAACTATTTCTAATCCTAAAAATCGACTTGCAAATTTTTTGGACCCGTCGGACCCGAAATCTATGGCTTCAACACTTATGCTTTTACTCGTTGTAGATATATCAAATTTTACACCTTTCCCTGCGTTAACATGTGCATCATTGTTTCCATTAATTATTGTTTTATCTTGCCAATTATAGCCATTTTGCATCGGATCCGTCACTATATTTGTAGCTGGTATTGCTACTCCATTTTCATCTTTAACCTGTATTGAAGTAAAATAAATAGGGTTTCCTAATCCTCCAAACCTAGTATCTCGTTTCAAAGATATTCTAATATTGCGTTTACCACCACTTTCACGCCCAAAAAAAGCTTCTTTAACTTCTTTATACTTTCTGTAAAACATACATACCAATAAAATTACTATAATTATTAATATTATTAATTTTATTAATTTTATTGTACCTATTCGCATTATATATATTGTGCGATAATATATTTAATTAAATACACATTTTGAATATCACCTATCCTGGATTACGTGGCGCCAACAAAGGAAAGTGTCTTATATAAAATATATAACAATAATTTGACTTTATCGCCGTATCCCCCCCGTACATTGTTTTCCTGTTACTGTAGTCGTCGATACTGTCGCTATCTGTGCCGGCCGCCGCCATATATGCTTCCGTCACACCCCCATCGTTCACAGCGTGCCTACCACCAGTTATTCCCACATGTGTGTCTTTAAGTGAATGATAAATTCCATCGATCTGCTGAGCACGAGAGAAGGTCTCGCTGGTAAAGTCGTCTACCAACCATTGATTATGGGGCCCCAGACCCCCATCAATGTTCACCGAAGTGACCACGTCGTTGTTTAAAATACCGCCACCAGGCGAGACCAGCGGGGTATCGTCGCTCTCGGGATATTGTATCACATGCGTCCCGCGAGGGTACTCATCCTTGTGCGTACTATTCACATGTTGTGAGAAATCTCCACCATACGGAAACTCATTAATCAGTTGCCATCTCTCACCACTGATCGTGTAGGCCCCGGCGGAAACAGGTTCATTAAGTTGCCCACGAGGGGCCGTAGCATGATTCGCCGAATTATAATGATATAAAGACATTGAAGCATCTGCTTTAAATTTCATCCCCAAGTGCGAATACCCCTCTGACCATTCTTTCGACATATACCACCTATCCCCAAAGTACTGGCTACTGTGACTAGACGCATCGACCAACCCACCTCCACGCATGATCCCACCATCTCTTGCATTAGCCCCTGCCACAGAGGTACCTGCGTCGATACTTTCTACCGTACCCGCCGCGGGTGGGCTGTACCAGCCGCTGGTGAGATAACTGCTCGAGACCGTCTCGGTCGTAGTAACACCATTGTCGTCAAGAGTTGGCGCCGTCGTGCCGGGCCTCCACAATGTGCCATTACTGATTCTTACACCATCGGTATGACCGACCCAGCCTGTTGGAAGGTTATGACGCCACCCTTTGTTTCCACTTGCATCCGGTCCCCAAGTATATTCAAGTGCCGAATTTCCACATACGTCATTTACAAAATCATGCACACTATATGATGAACTATCCGATGTTTCATTTATAATAAAATGAGGGTCGCTATCAACCTCCACTCGGCGCTCCCCTCGATCGTCGTCGTCGACCGGGTACCCGTACTTCTTGTCAACAAATACTCCTAACCTTGTACCAGATAACCCACCCAACAATGTCGCGTAATCAGACCAGTCGCTATCGGACACACCACTTGTATCCATCCTTTCATACGCCATCGTCGGCTTCTTAATATAACCAGGATAAAACGCATGTCCTTGATTCCACATAGACTGTTTACACACCCCCGGAACCTGCCACGGAGACTTATCTCCAGCAAAATTTCCGCCCGTCCACGGTGAAAATAATCTCGAGCATGTAGCTAGCGCACCGCCTATATCATTGTTCCCCGCCGTCGCTAGGTGTTCGACAACTGTGTTAGCTACTTCTATCTCGTTTATCCAGATTTGTGTATAAATATTATTCTCAACCGTCGCAATTTGAATTATTATATCGCAGTTATTATTTCCAGTCTCCCACCAGTTAACACCCTCATAATCGGATAACCTTGGGTCGCTCCCGCTCACTGGCGACTCCATACCTTTATAATAGCCAAATAGATTAGGTATATTTTCTAATGGAATATCACAAAGATTTGTCTCGGTTCCATCATGCCATAGAGAGAACCGCAATGAATTTCGCGAGGCATCGATATAAAAATCTATCTGGTGGCCTCGGTATCGCATGGGGAAGGTGTTGGTGCCACTGTCGCCGACATCGCCATGCCTAATGGAACCCACAGAGCTCCCCCTACTCCCCCA